>ENA-OQCV01000004-OQCV01000004.1-human-gut-metagenome-genome-assembly--contig:-NODE-4-length-66642-cov-6.228009_pt1 | contig 66642 bp, 71 predicted proteins | sample MGYA00242766_ERZ504592 | MGnify/ENA primary metagenome ERZ504592 (study PRJEB26092, sample SAMD00036315) | human gut metagenome | host: Homo sapiens | study: EMG produced TPA metagenomics assembly of the...
CTTCTTTGCCATCAATACGAACTTTATAATCAAAGTTTGCAACATCAGTGCTACCATCTTTAAGATCACCAGATACAGCCAAAGCGCCTGTCCAATTTGCTAATGTTAATTTAGGTGCAGTTGCAGTTGCAACATCTGTCACGTCAGTAGTATTTTCTACAACCGGAGCTTCTGTAGCATCATCAGAAAATGTTTCAGCAGCCGGAGCTTCAGTCTCAACGGCAGCATCAGTACCATCACTGAACTCAGCAGCCCATACCGGCACATTAGAAGTAGCAAGCATTGCAACAACAAGTGACATACTTAATGTCTTTTTTGCCATGCCCTTCTTTGTGTTTTTAATCTTTGTCATGATTATAGTTCCCCTTTCCTTAATATAACTATTTCTTTTTGGGTAAAGATTCCTAGACATAATCTGTCTGTTATGGTTAATAATAGTGCTTTAGCCAGTTTTTGTCAAGGGTAATGCTCAAGAAATTTTTACGAATTTTTTTAAATTTCATACACTTCAAAAGCATTTATTTTCCTTGATTTTTCGGGTTTAAAATCTATAACTTGTTACAAATGTGGTGAGTTTTCCTTGTTTATCACAAGATGATGTAGTGTTCTCTTTTTTACCGATTCTAACAGTTAATCCTGATCTGCTCTGGAAGCTGGCTTACAATCTTTCGGAAGTTTCCCGAGGTCAGATATGTATCTTTGAGCTTTTTCTTACTATATTCATATATTGTGTTTCTTGTTTGTTCTATCAAATAATCAGTGTAAAATTCTTCCCAACTGAAATATTGTCTGCTGTCTGCCAGTTCATAAGTCTTTTCTGTTACTTCAGAAGTTTTATCTATAATATTTGCTCTTAACAACAAATACTCAAATGATTCCGGTGCGTATAATACGATTTTATTTCTGGTATCTCTTATATATTGCATTACATGCTGTATTTCCGGACCGAATGCGGCTCCGTCTACAATCGCAAGGATTTCTTCTTCCCTGCTTTTCTGCAGATATGAAAGTATGTTGCTTTTTCCTCCTGCTGAGCAACATGTTTCTCCGAATAATTTATGATAGAATTCATATCCTGAATTAGAGTCTTCTGTTATTACCAGATCTGGTTGGATATCCTCTTTTGCCTGCAAATTATATAACTGATAAGTTTCATTATATATTCTTTTGGCGTTTTGATATTTCTGACTGTCTCGCTCTTGTCTCATGCCGTAAATTTCTTCGATACTATATGGTAAATGTTCCAGGCTGTCCCTTGTGACCAAAACGAAGTAATTGTCGTTGCCTTTTACCATTCTGGTAAATTCTTTACTGCGCAAAAATGGTGCTCCTTCATCAATAAATATAATGCATTGCTGCAGTGTGGCAAGTCTTTCTTTCCATGAAGCGTTTTCTATTACTACACATCGTTTTTCACATATTTTGGTAATTCCTGATGATATGCCATTGTTCTCATAATCAGAAATCATTCGAAGGAGTTCTGTTTTTCCTGTTGCAGAATCTCCCTGAATGACAGTGATATTTCTCTTTACTGTAAGATGATAATGAACTCGTTTGTTGTATATTTCAATATCATACTTTCCTGTCATGTTTTATCATCCTCTCAATAATCGGTTTACAATGATTTCGTCATCCAGTTCAAGCATGGAGTGAACCGTTTTTCCTGTGTTTACAATATAGATATCAAATGGCTGTTTTCCAAAGTCCATGATATAGCCCAGGCGAATTGTAATGTCTTTTTGTTCTGCCAGTTTTAAAATCCATTGTGCACAGTTGTTTCCGCAGGCAGATGCGTTAAATATATGATCTGAATCATTTTGCATCAATATCAGGGTTTTTACTCCTCCTGAAAGGCGTTCCGGTGGAATCGGGCCGAGAAATGGGCTGTCGATCATGCATGGACCTTTTACCTCTGATCCGTCTATATCTTTGATCATTTTTCTGGAAGTTTCTGATGTGATCCACTCATCTTCATATGTGTTATTGAAGAACACATCAGGATTAAAAATATAATTGTCTCCCGGATTGTCCCCAAAAAAATATTTTCAGCATCTTGTATTCCTCCATTCTGTCAAAACTGATTATCTTTTCTTATTTTATCAAAAATATCTTCCTGTTTCCAGCATCACAAAAACAGCAGAGAACATTTTTTATCATTCTCTGCTGTTTCTCTACCATCTGCTTTAAGGTGTTAAAGCAAACATATTATTTCTTTCTAACAATAACCTTATCCAGATGCCAGATATCATCTACATATTCCTGGATAGTTCTGTCGGATGTGAATTTGCCGCTGCATGCTGTGTTGAGGAGTGCTTTCTTTGCCCAGCCGTTTTCATCTTTGTATGCTGCTTCTACGCGTTTCTGTGCGTCTGCATAGGAGCGGAAGTCTGCGAGGATGAAGTAGCGGTCTGCTCTGTCTGTGTTCTTTGTGTTGAGAAGTGAATCGTACAGGTCACGGAAGAGTTCTGTATCATTGGAGAAGGTTCCGTTGATGAGCTGCATCAGTACCTGACGGATTTCTTCGTCTGTGTTGTAGATCACGTTTGGATCGTATCCGCCGTTGTTTTCGTAGTTGATTACTTCGTCGGAGCTTAAACCGAAGATGAATGCGTTTTCTGCGCCAACTTCTTCTACGATCTCTACGTTGGCACCGTCCATTGTTCCAAGTGTAGGAGCACCGTTGAGCATGAACTTCATGTTACCTGTACCGGATGCTTCTTTACTTGCTGTGGAGATCTGCTCGGAAACGTCTGCTGCTGCGAAGATCCACTCAGCGTTGGATACTCTGTAGTTTTCGATGAATACAACTTTGATCTTGCCGTTGATGGAAGCGTCGTTGTTTACTACATCTGCTACTGAGTTGATGAGTTTGATGATCTTCTTGGCTGTTGCGTAACCTGCGGATGCTTTTGCACCGAAGATGAATGTTCTTGGATAGAATTCCATTTCCGGATGCATCTTGATCTGGTTGTACAGATAGATAACATGCAGGATGTTCAGGAGCTGGCGTTTGTACTCGTGAAGTCTCTTAACCTGTACATCGAAGATGGAGTGCGGGTCTACTTCTACGCCATTGTGCTCAAGGATGTATTTAGCCAGACGCTCTTTGTTCTTGAACTTAATGTTCATGAATTCCTGGAGTGCTTTTTCATCATCTGCGTAAACTGCCAGTTTCTTTAACTGCGGAAGGTCTGTAACCCAGTCCGGTCCGATGTGCTCTGTGATCCAGTCTGCAAGGAGTGGATTTGCGTGGAGCAGGAAACGTCTCTGAGTGATACCGTTTGTCTTGTTGTTGAATTTCTCAGGCATCATTTCATAGAAGTCTTTTAATTCCTGATTCTTCAGGATCTCTGTATGAAGGCGTGCAACACCGTTTACAGAGTAGCCTGCTGCGATTGCAAGGTGAGCCATCTTAACCTGTCCGTCATAGATGATCGCCATCTTTTTGATCTTCTCATAATTTCCCGGATATTTTGCCTGGATAGCGAGAATGAAACGACGGTTGATCTCTTCGATGATCTGGTATACACGCGGAAGCAGTCTGGAGAAGAGTTCGATTGGCCATTTCTCAAGTGCTTCGGACATGATAGTATGGTTTGTGTAAGCAACAGATTTGGTTGTTACTTCCCATGCTTCATCCCATCCGAGTCCTTCTTCGTCCATGAGGATACGCATTAACTCTGCTACTGCTACAGTCGGATGTGTATCGTTCATCTGGAATGTTACTTTTTCATATAATTTATGGATATCGTCATGTTTCTTTTTGTATTTGGCAATTGCTGCCTGGAGGCTTGCAGATACAAAGAAGTACTGCTGTTTCAGTCTCAGCTCTTTACCTGCATAATGATTGTCATTCGGATAAAGAACTTCTACGATATTGCGGGCAAGGTTTTCCTGCTCTACTGCTTTCTTGTAATCACCCTTGTCAAAGGAATCAAGCTCGAAGTCTACAATCGGCTCTGCATCCCAGATACGAAGTGTGTTTACTACATCATTGTCATATCCTGTGATCGGCATATCATAAGGAATGGCTTTTACTGCCTGGTATCCTTCGTGGATAAATTTATTTCCGCCCTTTTCAGGATCGTACTCTACTCTTACATATCCGCCGAAGTGTACTTCCTTGGCATATTCCGGACGACGCAGTTCGAATGGGTATCCGTTCTTTAACCAGTTATCCGGTACCTCGATCTGATAACCGTTCTGGATTTTCTGTTTGAACATTCCGTAGTGATAACGGATTCCGCAGCCATATGCTGCGTAATTTAAAGTTGCGAGAGAATCAAGGAAGCATGCAGCCAGTCTTCCCAGACCACCGTTTCCAAGTGCCGGATCCGGTTCCTGATCTTCGATACAGTTAAGGTCAAATCCCAGCTCTTCGAGAGCTTCTTTTACTTCACCGTAAGCGCAAAGGTTGATCAGGTTGTTTCCGAGAGCACGTCCCATCAGGAATTCCATGGACATATAGTATACGATCTTCGGATCCTGTTCGTCATAAGCTTTCTGTGTTGCAAGCCAGTTATCAATGATAACGTCTTTTACAGAGTAGCTTACTGCCTGAAAAATTCTGCTCCTGTGTAGCTTCTTCAATTGTTTTTCGATAGAGGAATTTTACGTTGTCTTTTACGCTTTTCTTGAATGCCTCTTTCTTGAACATTTCGTTTGTCATTTCATACCTCCCGTAATGGTTTCACTGTTCACTTTATTCTCAGCAATACACCTTGCGGATATTGCCGGTGAACCTCTTCATTCCGTCAACTCTTCTGTTTTCTCATATCAGAGAAATTGGGGGCAAAGAATCTCTGCCTCCAATTTCCTCTCTGAAATCAGACTGTCAAGGATAATGATACTCTTTTTTCGACAGTCTGTCATGTGTATAATTGCCGAATTTTATAACATTTTTTTGTTATCGTGCATTGCGAAAGTAGTATATTTCCTGTGAAATACCTGTAACTTATCAGTACCTTGTCAGTAATTGACCGAATGTTGTCAATTACAGTTTCTTAACACCCATAGTTACTGCTTCTTTGTTGATGTTCCACTCTTTCACATAACCATCGGTCTCGCCAAGTACCATTTCGTCTGCAAGTACTTCTGACTTGATCTCATCTTCGTGTGCTTTCATGACATCCTGGATCTTGTCGTTTCCGTGAGCGTATACTACGATCTTGTCCATAACTTCGAAGCCGGCTTCCTTACGCATGGTCTGGATCTTGCTGATGATCTCACGTACGAATCCCTCTTCGATCAGTTCAGGTGTCAGGTTTGTATCAAGGACTACGGATGTTTCACCGTCAGATTCAGATACATAGCCTTCTGTCTGTGCTGTTTCAATAAGAAGGTCTTCTTCTGTAAGCTCTACATCGTTTCCGTTGATATCCAGTTTCAGGACACCGTTGGTTCTCAGTTCGTTCATTGCTGCTGTTCCATTGATGTCTGTGAGAGCCTGTCTGATTCCTCCAAGGAGTTTACCGTATTTCGGTCCTACTGTACGAAGCTGTGGTTTGAAGCTGTAGGAGATAAAGGATTCTACATCATCTGCGAATTTTACTTCTTTGACATTCAGTTCGTCTGCGATGATGTCAGTGTAGAATTCACTCATTTTCTTCTCAGCTTTTACATACATGGTTCCGATTGGCTGACGGTTCTTGATGTTTGCTGTATTTCTGCAGGCACGTCCCAGAACTACGATCTCCAGAAGCTCTTTCATGTCTGCTTCCAGATCTTTGTCGATCCATGCTTCGTTTACAGTTGGGAAGTCGCAGAGATGGATACTCTCCGGAGCATCTTTATCCACGCTTCTTACCAGGTTCTGATAGATGTCTTCTGTCATGAACGGGATCATCGGAGCTGCTGTCTTGGCGATGGTTACCAGTGCATGGTACAGAGTCATGTAAGCATTGATCTTATCCTGCTCCATTCCCTTTGCCCAGAAACGTTCGCGGCTTCTTCTTACATACCAGTTACTCATCTCATCTACGAATTCCTGAAGTGCTCTTGCTGCTTCCGGGATCTTGTAGTTAGCCAGATCATTGTCTACAGCCTGAACAGTTGTGTTTAATCTGCTGAGGAGCCATTTGTCCATTACAGGAAGCTGGTCATAGTTCAGTTCATATTTGGTCGGGTCGAAGTTGTCGATGTCTGCATATAATACGAAGAATGCATAAGTATTCCACAGTGTACTCATGAATTTACGCTGTCCTTCCACAACTGCCTTGCCATGGAAACGGTTCGGAAGCCATGGAGCACTGTTGATGTAGAAGTACCATCTGATGGCATCTGCGCCGTATTTGTTCAGTGCATCAAATGGGTCAACTGCATTTCCTTTGGACTTACTCATCTTCTGTCCGTTCTCATCCTGGACATGTCCCAGAACGATTACGTTCTTGTATGGTGCTTTATTGAAGAGCAGTGTGGATTCTGCAAGGAGTGAGTAGAACCATCCACGAGTCTGGTCTACTGCCTCGGAGATAAAGTTTGCAGGGAACTGCTGCTCAAATAATTCTTTGTTTTCAAATGGATAATGATGCTGTGCGAAAGGCATTGCTCCTGAGTCGAACCAGCAGTCAATAACCTCCGGTACACGATGCATTTCTCCACCGCACTCCGGACACTTCAGTGTGATCTCATCGATGTATGGGCGGTGAAGCTCTACTGTCTTGGCTCTCTCATCACCGCTCATCTCGAATAATTCCTGACGGCTTCCGATGGAATGCATATGTCCGCATTCACACTGCCAGATGTTCAGTGGAGTTCCCCAGTAACGGTTACGGCTGATACCCCAGTCCTGAACGTTTTCAAGCCAGTCGCCGAAACGTCCTTTACCGATGCTCTCAGGGATCCAGTTGATTGTATTGTTATTTCTGATCAGGTCATCCTTAACTGCTGTCATCTTGATGAACCAGGATTCTCTTGCATAGTAGATCAGTGGTGTGTCACATCTCCAGCAGTGTGGATAATCATGCTCGAATTTCGGAGCATCGAAGAGCTTGCCTTCTTTGTCCAGATCTGTGAGGACCATAGGATCTGCTTTCTTTACGAAAACGCCTGCGTATGGTGTCTCTTTTGTCAGGTTACCCTGTCCGTCTACGAACTGCACGAATGGCAGTTCATAGTTACGTCCGATTCTGCTGTCGTCTTCACCGAATGCAGGTGCGATGTGAACGATACCTGTACCATCACTCATAGTAACGTAGTTATCACAGGTTACGAAATGAGCTTTCTTTTTCTGTTTTGCTGCTGCCTCTCCTGCACATGCGAAAAGCGGCTCGTATGCTTTGTATTCCAGGTCTGTTCCTTTGTAGGTTTCCAGAACTTCGTATGCTTTCTCGCCTTCTTCTTTTGCAAGTTTGCCAAGGACTTTGTCAAGGAGTGCTTCTGCCATATAATAGGTATATCCGTCTGCTGCCTTTACTTTGCAGTAAGTCTCATCCGGGTTTACGCAGAGTGCAACGTTGGACGGAAGTGTCCATGGTGTTGTTGTCCATGCAAGGAAGTATGCATCTTCACCAACAACCTTGAATCTTACAACTGCGGAGCGCTCTTTTACAGTTTTGTATCCCTGGGATACTTCCTGTGCGGAAAGAGGGGTACCGCATCTTGGACAGTAAGGAACGATCTTGAAGCCTTTATACAGAAGCTTCTTGTTCCAGATTTCTTTTAATGCCCACCATTCGGATTCAATATAATCGTCATAGTAAGTTACGTATGGATGTTCCATATCAGCCCAGAAACCAACAGTAGAGGAGAAATCCTCCCACATTCCTTTGTATTTCCAGACGCTTTCCTTACACTGTTTGATGAATGGCTCCATACCGTATTCTTCGATCTGCTCTTTGCCATCCAGACCAAGTTTCTTCTCTACTTCCAGCTCTACCGGAAGTCCGTGGGTATCCCATCCTGCTTTACGCGGAACCATGTAGCCCTTCATTGTACGGTATCTCGGGATCATATCCTTGATAACGCGGGTAAGTACATGGCCGATGTGCGGTTTGCCGTTTGCAGTAGGCGGTCCGTCGTAGAATGTATAGGTTTCTCCCTCTTTTCTGTTCTCCATACTTTTCTCAAAGATATGGTTTTCTTTCCAGAATTCTTCTACTTTTTTCTCACGGTCTACAAAGTTTAAGTTCGTATCAACTTTCTGGTACACAGTAATTTACCTCCTGTTTAAATTATTTGTATCAGACACCTGAAAATATGCAGGACGTTTATATACGCTGAAAAATATTTCCAGTGTCCTTTAAGAACGAAAATAAGCCCATAAAAAAATCGCCCTTTTGTAAAAGGACGAAGGTTTATTGACGTTCGCTATACCACCTGTTACATTGTACAGGCATCCTCTGCCGATACATGAATCTTTTAACGGGGATTTCCGTCAGCTCTTACCTGTCTGTACACCCTTCAGAGCTGCAACTCCGGAGTGATCTTCACTGCATTTACTCACCACCGGACTCACACCCTCCCCGGTTCGCTGTCTGCTTTCCCCTGCAGTTACTCTCTCCATCAACGTTTTTGTGGACATATCATTTATTTAACTATGCGGATTCATTATAAGGTCACAAAATTCACTGTGTCAAGTACTTTTTTTGAATATTAGGGTAATCCTGTTACTGTTTAATAACACTGGTTACTGTCAAACTCCCGAACAGTAACACACTGTTAACATACTATCATATAAATTTTACACAGGCATTGTAATTAATGATATAATAAGGTAGAATATTTTGTCCGAACGTCATTTAAAACGATGTACTAGAGCGTGTCTGAAAAATCATTCCCGCAATCTGCACGCCCCACTTTGCGGGATATTTCACCCGAATTCAGTTGCCGTAGCCCGCTACGGCGCCCTCATCCGGGCAAAATATCCCACAAATTGTGACGCACATCTTGCAGAAAGCCTTTTTCAGACACGCTCTAGGATATGGAAAGCAACTACTATGTATATTTAATGAAGGGTAATTTCAAATGTTTAAAACAAAATTTCATAAATTAATGAAACGTTTCCTCACCGGAATGCTTTGTGCAGGGATTCTGACCTCCCAGCCTGCAGTCACTTACGCTACCGAGACCTCTGCCACTCCTGAAGCCGGTCATTCAGAAACCTATTCACAGGCCTCAGATATCGATTCTGTCAAAGGATGGCCCACAGGTCCTAATATCGAGGGACAGTCCGCAGTGCTGATGGATGCAGTCACTGATACTATTCTTTATTCCAAGAATGCCAAAGATAAGCTATATCCCGCCAGTATCACTAAGATCATGACCGCTCTTCTGGCCTGTGAATATCTGGATATGGACGATACGATCACCATGTCGCAGGAAGCGGCTTATGGAATTGAGGCCGGAAGCTCCAGCATTTACGCAGAAACAGGAGAGGTTTTCACAGTAGAGCAGGCCCTGATGGCTCTGATGCTGGAATCCGCCAATGAGATGGCTCTTGCTCTGGCAGAAAAAATCAAGCGGTTCTGTAAAGAAATTTGTTGAACTGATGAACCAGAGGGCAGCTCAGCTGGGCTGTAAAAACACCCATTTTAATAATCCAAATGGTCTTCCGGATGAGACGCATTATACCACCGCAGGTGATATGATGAAGATTGCAAAGGCAGCCTGGTATAATCCCAGATTCCGTAAATTTGTGACCACACAGGTTTATGAGATTCCTCCGACTAATAAGCAGTCTGAAACCCGTTATCTTCTCAATCACCATAAGATGATGCCCGGACAGTCTTATGCATACGATGGGGTTCTGGGAGGAAAGACCGGATACACCGATGCAGCGGGAAGTACGCTTGTCACCTATGCCAAGAGAGGAAATTCCATTCTCATTGCAGTTGTGCTGAATTCTACAAACGGTGCTTTTCCTGACACAACTTCTCTGCTGGATTACGGCTTCGACAATTTTGAAAAAGTAGACTTGAATATAGATACCGATCCGGTACCGGCAGTATTTCTCCCATGCGAAAAGCACCTGTTAAAGGACTGGAATAATCTGTGTTCCTTCTATTATATGAGGCATGTGTACGTAACTGTCCCCACAGGAACCGATGTGAGCCAGCTTGTAAAGAAGCAGAAACTTCTGAACAATTCTGTCGGTCCAAAGCGAATTAAAAGTAAATATTATTTAGACGGCCATATGGTCGGATATGGAATGCAATATGAAAAGGAAATCCTTTCAGATTTCCTTCTCAACGCTTCTTTTTAGTTTTCTCCTGAGGCGGAGGACTTCTTTTCTTTCACGAAGTTCCTCTGCTTCTTCTGTATCTGTGAAACGCAATGTCTTCACAGCGAAATATTTCTCATCTTCTGTTTTTCGGATGCGGATCTTGCCTCTTATCAGTCCATGTTCTTCACAATTGGATATGCTGTAATAAACCTTTGAATTATTCATAAACCATCGGAGTTTGCGCTTTGCAGACAGATGACAGACCGGACATCTGGTGCTGGTCACCTCGCGGTCTTTCATGATTCGCTCTCTTGTGGCAAATTCTCTGGATACATATTTGTCATGATCCGGATAGGAAATATGTATCTCGTCTTTTTTCTTCTTTGGATTCTGGTAAACATCCAGTGACGGATGATTGATGATGATTATGTTATTTATTTTCTCCAGGACCTTCGCTGTATACCAGGCATCTGCAAGCGCCCGGTGAAATCCCCTGGATTTCTCTATTTTCAGCTCATCGATCGCATGCTCCAATGCACACCTGTGTGTACCGTCATCATAACTGATACTGTATAGTTTCTGCACATCATAATAGGTCACAGGTCCGGGAAGCAGATCCAGCAGGCCATAGAACTTCATATTTCTCTGAAGTTCCATCACGTCCTGATTTCCCCAGGTAAAAAAAGTACCAGTCTTCTCCGCACCAGTCAATAAATTCCCTGACTGCCTGCTCAAAGGGCACTCCTTTCATTAGATCTTTATAATCTACATGAATTACCTCATGGATGCTGTCATGAATCCATTTATAGACCTGTGGTTTGATCAGTCGGTGAAAATGATCCGTTATTTCTTTTTTGCTGTTTACTTTTACAGCCCCAATCTCGATAATCTCAAATGGAAGCCTGTCGTTACGTGTTTTCTTTCCCGAAGGATTCTGATTCCATTCCAGGTCAAAGACAATATAGTTCATTCATCCGGTCCTTTTTGTTTATTACTTTTTCGCATTTATTTTCCACTGCTGATAAACATATTATTTCACAATCTTCAGTTCATACTGTCTGGTTCCCAGACCAATCTTCTCTGCCTGATCCAGTGTTGCCTGCCATTCAATGTTCGGGTTGGAATCTTTGAAATGGTCATGGTGGCAATGCCAGTCAGGTTTTGCCAGGTGTTCTCCAAGCTGGCTGTTCTCGATCGGAGTTGCTTTCAGACAGGCATCTGCGCAGGCCTGGTCCAGAGCAACCGGGTCAAAGCTTGCAAACATTCCGATATCAGGAAGGATTGGTGCATCATTTTCGCCATGGCAGTCACAGTTCGGGCTGATATCCTGAACAAGTGCTACATGGAAATGCGGACGGCCATGACAGACTGCCTGTGCATATTCTGCCATCTTACGGTCAAGAAGTTCATTCGCACTGCTGTTTGGATTGTATACTGCATCAAAACCACAGGCTCCGATACAACGGCCGCAGCCTTTACATTTGTCATAATCAATGACTGCTTTTTATTCGGATATGTAATCGCATCACTTCCGCACTCTTTTGCGCAGCGACGGCATCCGCGACAGAGTTCTTCATTTACTGCAGGTTTTCCGCTGGCATGCTGTTTCATCTTACCTGCGCGGCTTCCGCATCCCATTCCGATATTCTTCAGAGCACCGCCGAAGCCGGTTGCTTCATGTCCTTTGAAGTGGCTTAAGCTGATAAAAATATCTGCATCCATAATCGCATGTCCGATCAGTGCAGTCTGACAATATTCGCCGTTAACTACCGGTACTTCTACTTCGTCTGTACCGCGTAAGCCATCACCGATGATGATCTGGCATCCTGTTGAAATACTGTTAAATCCGTTGAGATTTGCGCACTCCAGATGCTCCAGTGCATTCTTACGGCTTCCCGGATAAAGAGTGTTGCAGTCTGTGAGGAACGGAAGTCCTCCCTGCTCTTTACAGAGATCAGCTACTGCTTTTGCATAGTTTGGGCGCAGGAAAGCCAGATTTCCAAGTTCTCCGAAATGCATTTTAATAGCCACGAATTTTCCATCCATATCAATGTCTTTGATTCCGGCTGTAACGCAGAGTTTCTTCAGTTTGTCAAGCTGGCTGGTGCCAACCGGACATCTGAAATCAGTAAAATAAACGGTTGATTTTTCCATCGTTTTTCCTCCTGTTTTTATTGATCAAACTTTGATTTTTTTATTTTACCACAAGATGCAGGTTCTTTTCGAGATATTTTTTTGGCTTACATCTGTTCGTAAAATTTTGTCACCTTTTTGTATTCTGCAGGCAAAGTGATCTGCTCTACCACAACATCTCCATCTTCTGCATTGTGGTAACGGTAAATGTAAACGCCTTCCTGGATCTCATCTCCTTCGATCAGAGAAACTGCCAGATATCCCTGTCCTTCAAATTCAAAGGTATCCATGATCGCAAAATCCCGTTCTGTTCCGTCAGATACCGGAATGCTGATTACTTCATATTCTTCCATAGTATGTTTTCCTTTCATTCATAAGCAGTCTTATTCTTATTTTCGCTGTTTTTTATTGTAGCAAAGAGTGTTAATTATATCAATCCTATTTAACCGAATCAAGTAAGTCGTTACTGTTCACTCCGTTCACAGTAACAGTAAGGCCCCTGCGGGTTACAAAAAGAAAGACTGCACCTCCAATGAGCACAGCCTTTCCAGTTTGGTATATTTTATTCAGTTCCGATTCTGCTTACAATTGCTTATGCCATGATTGGTTTTAATGCCTCTGCAAGCTTCTCTTTCTCAGCTTCTGCCTCTTCCAGGTTCTTGCCGAGAGTTGTGTAATAGATTTTGATCTTTGGTTCTGTTCCGGATGGGCGGACAACTACTGTCTCGCCGTTATCCAGCTTGTAGATCAGTACGTTTGCTGCAGGAAGTCCTGTTTCTTCCGGTTTCTGGTAATCTGTTACTTTTACGATAGTATGACCTGCAATCTCTGTGAGAGGTTTGTCACGAAGTCCCTGCATCAGAGCTGACATCTTATCCATTCCGCTTAATCCCGGGAATTCGAAGCTGTCTACTTTGTTCAGGTAACGTCCGTACTGTGCATAGATCTCTTCCATTCTCTGTTTCAGGGAACTTCCGATACTTCTGTAATATGCAGCCATTTCACAGATCAGCATAGATCCGATAACAGCATCCTTGTCACGTACATATGGTCCTGCAAGGTATCCGTAGCTCTCTTCAAATCCGAAGATAAATCTGTCTACTTCATCTGCTGCTTCAAGCTGTGCGATCTGATCGCCGATCCACTTGAATCCTGTAAGTACGCTTCTGAGTTCTACTCCATAGTGCTCTGCCACTGCATCTGCAAGTGGTGTAGAAACAATGGATTTCACTGCTACCGGGTTCTTTGGCATTGTACCTTTTTCGATACGGCCTGCACAGATATAGTCAAGAAGGAGTACACCTACCTCATTACCTGTTACCAGCTCATAGGAACCATCCGGGCATTTCATTGCGATACCAACACGGTCTGCATCCGGGTCAGTTGCAAGCATTAAGTCTGCACCTGTTTCTTTTGCAAGGTTTAATCCAAGCTCCAGAGCTGCAAAGATTTCCGGGTTCGGATAGCTGCAAGTTGTGAAGTATCCGTTCGGATATTCCTGTTCCGGAACGATTGTGATATCTGTGATTCCGATATCTTTTAATACCTGAGTTACAGGTACAAGTCCTGATCCGTTTAACGGGCTGTAAACCAGTTTCAATCCTGCTGTCTTGCAGAGACCCGGACGAACCTGACGGGATTCGATAGCTTCATAGAGAGCCTGCTTGCAGTCATCTCCTACAAAACGGATTTTTCCCTGTTCTACGCCTTCTGCGAAGGACATATATTTCGCACCTGTAAGTACGTCTGTTTTCTGGATCTCTTCATATACAATGGCAGCTGCATCGTCTGTCATCTGGCATCCGTCAGGACCATATGCTTTATATCCGTTGTACTTAGCCGGGTTGTGGGATGCTGTTACCATAATACCTGCATTGCATTCATAGTAACGTGTTGCAAAGGAAAGTGCAGGTACAGGCATCAGTGCGTCATAAATTCTGACATTGATATCATTTGCCGCCAGTACGCCTGCTGCTGTTTTTGCAAATACATCACTCTTGAGACGGCTGTCATAGCTGATGGCTACTGTCTGATTACCGCCCTGTGTTTTTACCCAGTTCGCAAGTCCCTGTGTTGCCTGGCGAACTACATAAATATTCATACGGTTGGTTCCGGCTCCGAGAACTCCGCGAAGTCCGGCTGTTCCGAATTTCAGCGCTACTGCGAAACGATCTTTGATCTCTTCATCGTTTCCTTCGATTTTGGATAATTCCGGATTAAGATCCGCATCCTGCAGATCTGCTGCCAACCAACGTTTGTATTCTTCCTGATACATTTTGACCACTCCTGCCTTATTTTTTAGATTTTTTAAGATATTTCCATAATATCATAAATCAGACAAATCAGCAACAAAACAGCGAGATTTCGGTCAAATTTTAAAAGTTACTTTCTTTTCTGTTTGTCTGCTCTCTGCAGGCATTTCCTATATTGGTCAGGCAGAGCACTGTGGCAATCAGGAAAATTCCGGGGATCAGAATGATCCACCAGGAACCTGTCATTAATGCCTTATCTGACAGAGACAGCATACTTCCCCATGTGATAACCTCTATCGGAAGTCCAATGCCCATAAAGCTTAAAGTAGCTTCAGAGATCATTGCAGTTCTTACATTCATGACTACCATAAACATAATGGATGAGAAAAAGTTCGGCACCAGATGCTTCCACAAAATACGGAAGAATCCTGCTCCCATACATCTTGCAGCGATGATATACTCACTGTTTCGTATCTGCCGTACTTCTGTACGTACCACTTTCGCAATACTGGTCCAGCTGGTCACACCGATCACAAAGGACAGACTCAGGATATTTGCATCTCCCATAATAGCCTGCAGCAAAATGATCAGGAGCAGAGTTGGTATACTTAAGAATATTTCTGTAAATCTCATGATCAGTTCATCAAGCCAGGCAGGTGCCACTCCACTGAAGGCACCGACTACTACTGCAATAAAAGTAGAAATAACTGTGGCTAATCCACCGATCAGGATTGAGATTCTTCCTCCATACCAGATCATGGAAAAAATATCCCTTCCCATAGTATCCGTTCCAAAAAGGAACTCCCTGTCAGGAGCTTTATTATAGTTTAACAGATCCATATAAGCAGGATCCTTTGTCATGATCAGTTCCGCACACAGGCAGCCCAGTACGATAAGAATCAGGATTGCTGCTGAAACAACCGGTTTTCCCTGATACCACTTTTTCTTTGATTTGGGAATTACGGTTTCTGTTTTTCTGTTTCCTGCCAGTTCAAATAAATGATTGGTCATCCTTCTACTACCTCCGATTTCTCGGTTATTACTTCATCCTTCATACGGGGATCTATCTGTTCATTAATCGTCTGACTGACGATATTACAGAAAATAACCAGGATTCCTGACATCATACAAAGCAGCATCAGCAGATTGTAATCATGATATCTGGCACTCTCATAGGACAGAGCTCCGATTCCGGGATAAGAGAATACACTTTCTACCACATAGGTTCCTCCAAGTACATGGGGGACTGCAATGGCCATAATACTCAGATAAGCAGGCATTACATTTCGGACACAATGTCTGAACATAAGCTTTTTCTTATCCAGGCCTTTTGCCTTTGCCAAAAGTACATAATCTGCGCGAACCTCTTCAAGGATCTTATTTCGGATCATGTAAGCATAATACCATAAATGCTCCATGACCACGATGGTCAGAGGCATGATCAGATGCAGCACTCTGTCACCGATATCTCCTGCATTTCCTGTACTGTAAGCTCCACTGCTTGGCAGGATCTTAAGATTTACAGAAAAAAACAAGGATCAGGACCAGAGCCATCCAGAACTCAGGAATACAACTGGATATGGTTCCCAGCTTACACAGGATCCGGTCTGCCAGCCGGTTTTCGTACCAGGCACACAGGATTCCCAGGAGCAAGGCTCCGGCAAACATAATGATAAATCCGATTCCTCCAAGTACAAGTGTATTGCCAATACGGCCGCCGATCACTTCTACCACATCCTGTTTATATTTAAATGAAATTCCAAATTCTCCATGAAAGGCATTTTTTTACCCACTTCACATACTGCACAGAAATCGGTTCGTTCAATCCCAGTTTTCCCATAGCCCATTCACGTTCTTCCGGACTCATCTTCTCTGTACGGTCACCATAATAGGAGATCAGCGGATCTCCCGGTGCAAGACGGGCTACATAAAATACAGCTACAGACAATATAAATACTGAGATCAGGAATATCAGGCATTTTTTACCATAGTAGACTAACTTTTTTGTCTCATTATATACTGCACCCCTTTCCTTCAGCCGGAAGCATTGCAAAATGTCCGGGTGACACTTCTGTCCACACGCTGTTTTCCATTCCTTCGCCATCATAGTACTGCAGAACTCTTTTTCTCTCCCTGATCGGGTCAGGAACAGGAATTGCAGACAGCAATGTTTTTGTATAAGGATGCACCGGATTAGAATACAATTCTTCTGATGGCGCCAGTTCTACCAGTTTTCCATGATACATAACTCCCACACGGTCACAGAGATACTCAACCATAGCCAGATCATGGGCTATAAACAGAAATGTAAATCCATGCTCCTCCTGCAGATGACGGAACAGATTGACGATCTGGGCCTGTATGGACACATCCAGAGAAGCTATAGGTTCATCAGCCACCAGAAATTCCGGTTCCATACACAGAGATCTGGCTATGGCCACTCGCTGCCTCTGTCCCCCTGATAATTCAGACGGATAACGGTCCAGGAAACTGTTCTCAAGTCCTACATATTCCATCTGAAAAGCAGCTTCCTTCACAAAGCTTCCTCTCGGAGGTGTGATATGCTGGATTCTCATTGGTTCCGTAATAATATCTGACACCTTCATTTTCTGGTTCAGACTGGATGCGGAATCCTGAAATATCATCTGGCGGCGGGTCTGCAGCATTTTTTTATGCTTTTTGAATTCCTTTTTGGTCGCAGATATTTACATCTTTATACCAGATTTCTCCCTGAGCCGGCTGATATATATTCATCAGACATCTGGCAACTGTGGACTTTCCTGAACCGGATTCCCCTACCAGACCAAAGATCTCACCTTTATGGATCCGAAATGAGACATCATCTACAGCCTTTACCTTGATCCTTTTTTGTCAGATGAAACTGCTGAGTCAGATGCCTGACATCCAATAAAACTTCTTTACTCATGCGCTGTTCCTCCCACAGGTGATTTGATCTGCGGTGCTCTTGGATCCAACAGCCAGGTTGCCGCATAATGAGTATCTGTTATCTTAAACATAGGCGGCATTTCTTCATAATCAATATTCAGGGCATATTCATTTCGACATGCAAAAACATCACCTTTCGGCGGATCTATCAAAGTAGGAGGCATGCCGGGGATGGTGTACAGGCTTTCTTTTCCATTTGCAAATGCAGGCAGTGATCTCATCAGCCCCCATGTGTATGGATGTCTGGGATCATAATACACTTCATCTGCTGTACCGATCTCTACGATCTTGCCTGCATACATGACTGCCACTCTGTCTGCCACACGTGCAACCACTCCCAGATCATGGGATACCAGTATGGTAGCTGTTCCAAGCTTCATCTGTATTTCCCGCAGAAGATCCAGAATCTGTGCCTGTATGGTCACATCCAGTGCAGTAGTTGGTTCATCTGCAAATAAAATATCCGGATCTGCTGCCAGAGCGATGGCCATGACACATCTCTGACGCATTCCCCCGGAGAACTGCCAGGGATACTGATGATATCGTTCCTTTGGATGGGAGATACCTACCAGTTCCATAAGCTCCAGAACCTTCTTATTTACCTGTTCCTTCGTGTAGTTCTTATTGTGGATCACCACTGCTTCCCCAATCTGTTTTCCAATTTTAATAGTTGGATTCAGGGATGTCATAGGATCCTGAAAGATCATAGAAAAAATCTCTTCCACGCAGTTTCTGCATCTCCCTTTCCCTGTAACAGGTGATATCCTGTCCGTTCACACAGATGCTGCCCTCTTTAATCTTTGCACTTGGCGGCAAAAGCTTCATGATACTTTTGCAAAGCACACTCTTCCCGCATCCGGATTCTCCAACTATAGCCAGCACCTCTCCCCTTTTAATGAAAAAGACACATCTCTTACTGCCTGGACTTCTCCGGCAGGACCGTCAATGCTGACTGAAAGATTTTTAACCTCTAATAAATGTCCTATTTTTAATTCCATTTTTCCGCTCGTAGTAAAAATGGGGGGGCACCTTTAGTGCCCCCGTCACAACCTTTATCTTTTTATTCAATAGTCCAGTCTGCTACATTCCAGAAGATTCCAACTCCATGATGTCCCATAATTGTATCAGAATCAATTCCTTTAATATTGCTGTCAGCAACATAGTTGGCATCAATATAGCAGATCATTGCATAAGCCGGATCCTCTGCCAGAGCTTTCTGGAAATTAGCATAGGCTTCTGCACGAACTTCCGGATCAGCTGACTGTCTTGCTTCTGTCAGATACTTGTCAACGTCTGCATTAGAATAGCCGGAGTAGTTTGCTCCCTTATCTGTTCCGAATACTTTGTATGTATGGTCATCAGCGTCAAATGGGCTTCCCCATCCGATCAGGAATGCCATCTGTCCTGCCCAGTCTGTCTGTGCAGGGATCTCTACTGATACATCCATGCCGATCTCTTTCAGTTCCTGTGCTGCGATCTGAGCCATATCAATACGTACCTGATCTCCTGCACTTACGCTGATCACAAATCCCACTTTTTCGCCGTCACGATAATAGAATCCGTCATCACCCATCTCGCATCCTGCAGCTTCCAGAATTTCTTTGCTTTTTCAGGATTGTAATCATAATGCTCTACATCTTCGTAATTGTAGATATTTCTCTGAAGAGGTCCATAAGCCGGCATTCCCTGTCCAAGGATAACTGCGTCGATGATCGCCTGACGGTCAAGCCCATAGCATACTGCCGGGATCAGATCACGGTTTTTCTGCCAGTATTCATTTCCAAAGTTAAACATGATTCCACGATAGTCAGAAGTCTTCATATCGTAGCATGTATATGCCTCATCATCTGCAAAAGCAGCTGCATCCTTTGGTGTTAATAATGCCAGATCAAGTTCTCCGGATTTTAACTGAAGTGCTTTCGCATTGTCATCCGGTACGATCTTGAATACAATTTTATCGATGGAAGGCTCACCCTTGAAATAATCTTCATTCTTAACCAGTGTGATCGCCTGTCCCTCATCCCAGGATTCAATCTTGTATGGACCTGTTCCTACCGGATTACGGAAGAAATCAGAGGTCTGCATATCTTCGCCCTCAAGCAGATGCTTAGGAAGAACTGCCATTGTCATATAGTCAAGGAATGCAACGTTTTTGTCCTCAAGCTTGAACGCAACCGTATGATCATCAATAACATTGATTTCCTCTACGTCCTCGTAGTTGGGTGCATTCTCAGAACCATTTTCCGGATCCATGATCGCTTCAATAGTAAATTTAACATCCTCTGCTGTCACAGGTTCGCCGTCCTGCCACTTGGCATCTTCTGCCATATGGAATGTATAAGTATTGGTTTCATCATCAAAATCCCAGCTCTCTGCCAGTCCCGGAACTACCTGATTATCTCCGTCATGTGCAGTTAAACCGTTGAAGATCAGAATATTGATCTCTCCATGTTCATCCATAGCAGGATTGATCCTGGTATAATCTCCGCTTCCGTATACCAGTGTTGTTTCTTCCTCTGCCAGTACAGGCACTGTTGTTCCGGCACTGACCAGTGATACAGTCAGAAGCACTCCGGCCATTGTCAATAAACCCTTTTTCATTTCATGTTCCCTCGCTTTTTCTTTATTGGTAACTGGCTTTTATGATATCAGACAATTCTGACATCAGTAAGCCCTGCGGGGGGGATATTGACATATTCCTTTTTGTGCCTTATATATGCCATATATGGCATACCTGCAGCAGTATCATTACTCTCCATCGCAGTGCGATCCTGCCCGGAGTGTTATTTATGTTATAGGAACATTACAGAGTAATTTCCTATAATTAATATAAATAACACTCCGCCTTTAGTATTTCACTAAAAGCGAAGTGTCCTGATATTAATATAATTTTGCACCAGCCGGAATATGGTCATCTACCATCAGAAGATGAAGTTTTTCTTCGCCCTCTTCTTCATGGATTGCACTAAGTAACATTCCACAAGATTCAATTCCCATCATTGCTCTAGGTGGCAGATTTGTGATAGCTATAAGTGTCTTACCTACCAGTTCTTCTGGTTCGTAGAATGCGTGAATACCGCTTAAAATGGTACGTTCTACGCCTGTTCCATCATCCAGAGTAAACTGTAAAAGTTTCTTTGACTTCGGCACTGCGACACACTCTTTTACCTTTACTGCACGGAAATCGGACTTGCTAAAAGTCTCAAAATCTACCTCATCTTTGAACAATGGTTCGATTTCTACCTTTGAAAAATCAATCTTCTCAACTGGCTTTTCTGAAACTGTTTTAGCCTGCGCAACGTTGTTTGCTTCGTTCTTAGCAGCGCCCTGGGACTTCATTGTCGGGAACAGCAGTACGTCACGGATTGCCTGGCTGTCTGTAAGCAGCATAACCAGACGGTCGATTCCGTATCCGATACCACCTGTAGGCGGCATACCGATCTCCAGTGCATTCAGGAAGTCTTCATCTGTGTGGTTTGCTTCCTCATCTCCTGCGTCAGCAAGAGCATCCTGTGCTTTGAAACGCTCTCTCTGGTCAATCGGGTCATTGAGTTCGGAATATGCGTTACACATTTCCCATGTATTAATGAACAGCTCGAAACGCTCTACCTTATTCGGATCAGAAGGTTTCTTCTTTGTCAGCGGAGAAATCTCGATCGGATGATCCATGATAAATGTTGGCTGGATCAGTTCTTTTTCACAGTATTCCTCGAAGAACAGGTTGATGATATCACCCTTCTTATGACGTTCTTCATATTCAATATGATGCTCATCTGCAAGCTTCTTAGCTGCTTCATCATCTGCAACTTCATCAAAGTCAATTCCTGCATATTTCTTAATCGCATCATTCATGGTCAGACGTTCAAAAGGTTTGCTGAGGTCGATCTCGATACCATTGTAGGAAATCTTCGCAGAACCACAAACCTTCTCTGCCAGATAACGGAACATAGACTCAGTCAGTTCCATCATGCCTTCATAATCTGTATATGCCTGATAAAGCTCCATCAGAGTAAACTCCGGATTATGACGGGTATCTACACCTTCATTACGGAATACACGTCCGATCTCATAAACTCTCTCAAGACCACCAACGATCAGTCTCTTCAGATAAAGTTCAAGAGAAATACGAAGCTTAACATCTTCGTTCAGTGCATTATAATGAGTTTCAAACGGTCTTGCTGCAGCACCGCCTGCATTTGCAACCAGCATCGGAGTTTCCACTTCCATGAAGTCACGATCTGCAAGGAAGTTACGGATTTCTTTCAGAATCTGGGAACGTTTGATAAATACGTTCTTGCTGTCCTGATTCATGATAAGGTCTACATATCTCTGACGATAACGCATATCTGTATCTGTCAGTCCATGGAATTTCTCAGGAAGAATCTGTAAGCTCTTGGAAAGAAGAGTCATGCTTTCTGCATGGATAGAAATCTCACCTGTTCTTGTTCTGAATGCAAAACCTTCCAGTCCGAAGATATCACCGATATCGGATTTCTTAAAATCTGCATAAGAATCTGCTCCGATCGCATCTCTTGCTACATATACCTGAATATTTCCCTGTAAATCCTGGATATTGCAGAAAGAAGCCTTACCCATAACTCTCTTGAACATCATACGGCCTGCAATCGCTACGTGGATTGGGCTTGCGTCCATGATTTCTCTTCTCTCTTCATAATCTTTCTTAACAGCTTCCTTTGCCTGTTCTTCATCAAGACCTGTTACATCTACTTCTGCACGATCTTTGAGAAGTTCTGCCTCATGTGCTTCATAAAGACTCTTCACTTCCATTGAGTGATGAGTCTGGTTAAACTTTGTGATCTGAAATGGGTCTTTTCCATTAGCCTGAAGATCTGCCAGTTTATCGCGACGTACCTTCAGTAACTGGTTTAAATCCTGTTCCTGCTTCTGCTGTGCCACCTTGGTTCCTCCTTATATACTTGTATAATTATTATTTGTTCGTAACTGTTCAGTACCTTCACAGTTACGAGCCAAAATGCATTAAAAATCACCTGCGGTGATGGCATTTTGGCTTGTATGTCTCGGGATTTTGGTACTTACGTGCCAAAACACCTCGCGAGATAGTAGACTACTGAATAGTTACATTTGTTCTACATTTCTATGTGATATCAGATGTAACAGAAGATTCCATTCAACAGAATCCTGTATTTTCAAATATCAATTTATCAGATATACAGACAAAAATAAGAAATAACAAACTTCTTATTGTCTTCTTATTATCTGCTTATATAGTCAGAGAAAGGTGCGCGTTATGCCTTTGCATGATAAATCTCTACGCGCACCTCAGTCATCTGTCTCTTATACGTTTCTCTGGATCTCCAGAACTTTGTATTTCATGATTCCTGCCGGCATCTCTACTTCTACTACATCGCCTGTATGCGCACCGATAAGTGCTTTTCCTACGGGAGATTCGTTGGAGATTTTGCCTTCAAGGCTGTTAGCCTCTGTGGAACCTACGATCTTCAGCTCGATGTCTTCTTCGAATTCAAAATCGTGTACTTTAACCTTACATCCAACGCTGATCTTGTCCAGATCTACTTCGTCCTCTACAACAACTTCAGCATTCTTTAAGATCTTCTCGATTTCTTCGATACGTGCTTCAATGTCTCTCTGTTCGTCTTTCGCTGCATCGTATTCCGCATTCTCAGATAAGTCGCCCTGTTCTCTGGCTTCCTTAATTTTCTCTGCTACTTCTTTTCTCTTTACTACCTTTAAATCATGCAGCTCTTCTTCTAATTTTTTAAGTCCTGCATAAGTTAGTAAGTTTTTCTTTTCTTCCATAATAACCTTACTCCCTTTCAACATCCGGTATAGTCTTCTGCGTTTCTTTTCGCCCCGGATCACTACATGGATTTATGTGCTTCCTGATACATCATACCTGAAAAAGGGCAGACTTATTCTAGGATATTCACAATTTCTGTATTATACAAAAAGCACCCGGATTGTCAAGCATTCCGAGCGCCTTTGCTATTGTTTATATTTCTCATTTCACATGGTTTTAACTTTTATGCTAATCTTGATAAAAGCGCCTCCAGAGCTTCATAACTTTCTATGGTGTTTGACTCTCTTCTGAGCCCTGCGCTGTGACGCATGCCTGCAGTATACCAGGCAACGTGTTTACGCATCTCACGGATTCCTACGAATTCCCCTTTTAATTCAATCTGTTTTCTGGCATGACGCAGGATCATTTCACGTATTTCCTCTACAGACGGGCGTTCCAACAGTTCTCCTGTCCGGAAATAATGGTTCAGTTCGCGGAACAACCAGGGATTTCCCCTTACTGCACGTCCCACCATAACAGCATCACATCCGGTCTGTTTTACCAGTGCTTCTGCTTTCAGCGGAGAATCTACATCTCCGTTTCCAATTACAGGAATGGTAATCGCTTCTTTTACCCTGCGGATCGTATCCCAGTCTGCAGTGCCGGAATAGTACTGCTGTCTGGTGCGCCCATGCACTGCAAGTGCTGCTGCTCCCGCATCCTCAATACGTTTCGCGATTTCAACAATATCTACCGGTTCATTCTCAAATCCGATTCGCACCTTGACAGTCAACGGTTTACTGATTGCAGATGATACTTTTCGAACGATCTCTTCAATCAGATTCGGGTTCTTCAACAATGCAGATCCCTCGCCGTTATTGACAACCTTCGGCACAGGGCATCCCATATTGATGTCCAGGATATCGAAATCTCTGTCCTCAATGGATTTCGCAACCTCTGCCATAAGATCCGGTTCACTGCCAAAAAGCTGCATGGAAACCGGGTGCTCACATGGATCAATCTCCATCAGGGCAATGGTGTTCTTATTGTGAAAAGAAATCGCTTTTGCACTGATCATTTCCATACAGATCAGTCCGGCCCCCATGCTCTTTACAGAGCGTTCGAAATGGCAGGTCTGTGACACCTGCCATTGGTGCAAGAACAAACGGATTATCAATCTGTACGTTTCCTATTTTCCACTGCATCTTCATGAATGGTTCTCTTGCCTGTACCGGCTCATTCCTTGTCTGCATGGATTCAGTCCTCACTGCCCGATGTTTTCTTCAGTTCTTCTTCCGGGATGTCTCCGAGAAAGAATACTTTATAATACATTTCCAGAGATTCCAGAAGTTCTTTCTTGTCCTGCTGAAGCTGTTTGATCTTCAGTCCGCTTCCGATCTCATCGTAGCGGGCATCTGCTTCCAGAGCTTCTGTTTTAAACTGAAGTCTGCCGTTTTCGTCAAATTCCAGAGTCAGGATTCCTCCTACATCCTCTGTGTAAAGAACACACATGATCTGAAGTTCTTTCTTCACATGATCCGGAAGTGCATTGAAATCCTGATTAAAATAAAATTTCTTCTCATAGGCACTTGCGCCGCAGAGAGTAATGTTGTCCTGATACATAAATTACTGTTTCCCTCTTTCGAAATTATTCAGAATCTTTATACATAGCTGTAAAGCCCACGCACCGAAACCTCTCCTGCGCTGACTTTCACAACTTCTTTATTCTGCCTTTCCACAAGCAGTTCACCTTTTTCATCAATCCCCCTGCAGATTCCTTCGAAACTTCTGTCACCATCGATCACTCTGACCGGCTGGTTCAGATTTGCAAGGATTCTGTGGTAATCATCCAGCAGATGAGTAAAATCACAGGTCTGGATAAATTTCTCATAGTTGATCTCGAAATATTTCATCACCAGTGCAATCACCTGATTTCTGTCATATTCATGACCGCCCTCCAGAATCAGTGAAGTCGCTTTGTCCTGCATCTCTTCCGGAAATTCTTTCAGGTTTACATTGATTCCTACTCCGATGAGAACATAATTGATCTTCACACCATTTGTTCCCATCTCAGTCAGGATACCACAGATTTTCTTCTTAGAGATCACAATATCATTGGGCCATTTAATACTTACGTTAAACCCCAGTTCCTCTGCTGCCTGTGCCACTGCCATTCCCATAACCAGTGTCAGCATAGATGCATACTGCGGTGAAAATTCCGGACGTAAGAGCAGTGTCATCATAATAGAGCTGCCCTCCGGCGCTTCCCATCTTCTGTCAAAACGCCCTCTTCCCGCAGACTGAAATTCCGCAACTGCCAGAGTTCCATGCTCTGCACCATCTTTTGCCAGACGCTTGATCCATGAATTGGTAGAATCTGTTTCTTTTGCAAAATGGACGGTTTTGCCCGCCCATTTTGTGTCTATCGCCTGTGAAATTGTTTCTTCATTATACAGATGTGCCATTATTTGTTCTCCGGCTCTCCTAATGTTGCTACCATAACAGCTTTGATGGTATGCATACGGTTCTCTGCCTCATCAAATACTTTGGACTGCTCAGATTCAAATACTTCGTCTGTTACTTCCATGTCTGTCAGATTGAATCTCTCGCCCATTTCCTTGCCGATCTTTGTCTTAAGGTCATGGAATGCAGGCAGACAGTGAAGGAAGATTGCTTTCTCTCCTGCGTTCTTCATAACGTCCTTTGTTACTTTATAAGGTGTCAGATCATGGATTCTCTCTGTCCATACCTCATCCGGCTCACCCATGGATACCCATACGTCTGTATAGATAACGTCTGCATCCTTTGTTCCTTCCTGAACATCCTCTGTCAGAGTGATGCTTCCGCCGGATGCTTTTGCATATTCCTCGCACTGAGCAACTAACTCTGCATTCGGGAAATATTTCTTAGTTGTGCAGGCTACGAAATGCATGCCAAGTTTTGTGCAGGCAATCATCAGGGAATTACCCATATTGTAACGGGCATCACCCATGTATACAAGCTTACGTCCTTTTAAATCTCCGAAATGCTCACGTATTGTCAGCATATCAGCGATCATCTGTGTCGGATGATATTCGTTCGTAAGACCATTCCATACCGGAACACCTGCATGTTTTGCAAGCTCTTCTACGACTTCCTGACCAAATCCACGATATTCGATACCATCGTACATTCTTCCCAGAACTCTTGCTGTATCTGCAATGCTTTCTTTCTTACCGATCTGAGAACCTGTCGGATCCAGGTATGTGCTTCCCATTCCAAGATCATGGGCAGCTACCTCAAAAGAGCAGCGGGTTCTTGTACCTGTTTTTTCAAAATAGTGCAATATTTTTGCCTCTGTAATATTCGTGAAGCTCGCCGGCTTTCTTCTTTGCTTTAAGTTCTGCGGATAAATCAATAAGATATGTGATCTCCTCCGGTGTAAAGTCTTTCAGTGTCAGAAAGTTTCTTCCTTTTAAGTTCATAATAATTCTCTCCCCGATGTCATTTATTCTCTTTTGTTATTTGTCTGTCTCCGCTTTCGGATCAGTGACGATCTCTTTCAGCGAACTTGCCAGACCTGCGATTCCCTGAATATCCGACGGAATAATGATCTTGGTTGCCTTACCGTCTGCTGCCCTGGCAAATGCTTCCAGACTCTTCAGTGTCAGAACTGCCTCATCTGCTCCCGCCTCTCTGATCATGCGGATACCCTCTGCATTGGCATTCTGAACTTTCAGAACTGCCTCAGCCTGTCCTTCTGCCTCCTTGATCATACGCTCTTTCTGAGCCTCTGCGCGGAGGATTGCTGCCTGTTTCTCAGCTTCTGCATCCAGAATTGCGGATTGTTTCTTACCTTCCGCAACAAGGATCGTAGATTTCTTCTGACCTTCTGCGATCAGGATTGCTTCACGACGTTCACGCTCAGCTTTCATCTGTTTCTCCATTGCATCCTGGATAGCTGCCGGAGGAATAATGTTCTTCAGTTCCACACGATTGACCTTGATTCCCCATGGATCAGTAGCTTCATCAAGAGAAGCTCTCATCTTGGTATTGATCGTCTCACGGGATGTAAGTGTCTCATCCAGTTCCATGTCACCGATAATATTTCTTAAGGTTGTTGCGGACAGATTCTCGATTGCCATGATCGGATTCTCCACACCGTAAGTATAAAGCTTCGGATCTGTGATCTGAAAGAATACGACAGTATCGATCTGCATGGTTACGTTATCCTTTGTGATAACCGGCTGCGGTGGAAAATCCACTACCTGTTCCTTCAGATTTACCTTTCTGGCTACTCGTTCAATAAACGGAACCTTGAAGTGAATTCCTGTACTCCAGGTCGCCTGATAAGCTCCCAGACGCTCCAGGATTACTGCATATGCCTGTGGTACAATGCGGACACAGGATGCAAGGACCCATACCGCAATAACGATAATAACTATCAGAAAAACCACGCCCATAACTAATCCTCCTTATTCTGTTTTACGATAAGTTTCACACCTCGGATCTCTTCGATCGTTACAACGGTGCCTTCGCCGATTTTTTCCGTCATCAGCAGAACGTGCAGTCCATTCAATGTCATTGATACGAACCTGGCCTGTCTGTGCCAGATTATCAATCTCCTGAATCACAACTGCTTTCTTTCCAATCAGACTATTTGCATTGGTCTGTATGGTTTCTTTGTTGAAGTACTTCATTGCCAGTGGTCTGGTAAAGATGAGAAGTACCAATGAAACACACAGAAACAGCAATATCTGTACAGTGAGGTTCGCTCCTGCATAACATGCAATAGCAGCGACCAGTGCGCCGCCGGCAAACCAGATGGTGGTCAGTCCTGCCGTAATTGCCTCTACAACAAGCAATAACGCAAGAATCCCAAGCCAGATCAAAGGCTGCATGAAACTCCTCCTTTCGTCTGCTATCGTCTCTGACGAGCAGCTTCATACATGAGAATTCCGGATGCCATGGCAGCATTCAGAGATTCTACTTTTCCACACATAGGAATCCGTATCAGACAATCAGCACTGTCTGCCGCTTCATCTGTCAGTCCTTTTCCCTCGTTGCCGATCAGGAAAGCAGTTCCTCCTGTGTAGGATTCCTGATCATAAGAGTTCTTACCATGCAGATGCGCCGCAAATGTGCGGATATTTCTGTCTTTCAGTTCCTGTGCTAATGATACCACACTTTCCACATATAGGAAAGGCATTCTGTAGACAGAACCCATGGTTGATCGTATAACCTTCGGGTTTGTGATATCCACGCAGGTCTTTGTCAGAAGAACTCCGCTTACTCCGGCACCCTCTCCTGTACGGAGAATAGTTCCCGCATTTCCCGGATCCTGCAGATCTTCCAGAATCATAACCAGCGGATTTTTCCCGCCGAGAATATCTTCCATTATATAAGAAGGTTTCTTAAGCACTGTCATAATTCCCTGCGGCGTCTGCGTATCGCTCATCTGTCGAAAAACAGAATCTGTTACTATTTCATATGGAAGTTTCTCCACCTGAGCCATCAGTTCTGCATCACCGCTGAGAGCTTCTGATACATACACCTTCGAAATCCAATCCCTAGGTGCTTCGCCGAACATTTTTCTTCCTTCTGCAACAAAAAGCCCTTGTTCTCTGCGGGCTTTTGTTTTCTGGTTCAGCTGTATGATATTTTTTTACCTGTCCGTTATTTACACTGGTGATCATATCTTATCCTCAATTTTCCGAAACCTTATTCAGGTCACTGTTTGCTCCTGCTGCAACAACTGTGCAGTCTGCCGGAAACACTTCATCCGGCGCCACATTCATATTCATCTTATCGCCATGCTTCAGACCGATCAGATTAATGTTATACTTTTCCCTGACCTTCAGCTCCCGAAGTGTTTTTCCTATCCATTCCCGCGGGATCTTAAATTCTGCCATACTGAAATCAGAAGAAAGCTCAAACATATCGACAAATCCACTGGAGAGAAGATTTCTTGCAACTCTGATACCCATGGAATGTTCAGGATAAATCACCTTATCTGCCCCTATTTTCTCCAGTATCCTGCCATGAAGAGGATTCATTGCCTTCGCCATGACAAAAGGAACTCCAAGTTCTTTCACCTGCATCGTTGCTGTAATACTGGCCTCCATATTCTCGGCTACTGCGATGACCGCAACATCTACGTTCTGAACTCCAAGCGATTCCAGAATTCCCGGATCACGCACATCTGCCTTGACAGCATAGGAAACTTTCTCTGCGATATCCTGCACATTATCATCTTTATCGTCAATGGCAAGTACATCGCAGTTCGCCTCTGCCAGAGTAAGGGCTACCGTCATCCCGAACTGCCCAAGACCGATCACTGCATAAGATTTGTTCTTCATTTTCTTCCTCATTTCTCTTTCTGAACATGTATTCGTTATCCTCTGCGAATATCCGCCTGACTGCCGAACCGTTACTATCCAATCATAATATCTTCTTCTGCCAGATGTGAATCTGCCGGCATTTTCTGTACACGTACAGTCACTGCAGTTCCCAGAGTCAGCGGACCGATTCTTCCCAGATACATAGTCAGGATCACGATCCATTTGCCTGCTGTATTCAGGCAGGGTGTCAGCCCTCTGCTAAGTCCTACCGTTGCAACCGCAGATGTAATTTCATAAACAACATCTTCTATAGGTGCTTCCGGCATGGCTGCACACAACAACATACTCATGAGAATAAGTACTGTAAGTACCATACCTGTCACTACGATGGCAGAACGGATATAGCTGTCTCTGATTCTCCTGTGGTGTACTTCCACATCCCGTTTTCCCTGAAGATTGGATTTCAGACTCAGCAGAAGGACCGCAACTGTTGTTGTCTTAATTCCACCTGCTGTTCCCATAGGGGAACCGCCGATCAACATCAATATCAGGCACAGCATATAAGTTGCATTGGAAAATCTCTCCTGGCTTACAGTGAAAAATCCGGCTGTTCTTGTGGTAACTGACTGGAACAAAGATGCCATCCACTTCGTTCCCGGCGAATATGTCCCAATACTTTTCGGATTTCCATGATCAAACAGAAAGATCAGTACTGTACCGCCCACAACAAGTATCAGCGTCATCATCAACACAATCTTACTATGAAGACGAAGATTTTTAAACACACGTCCCACAGGAAGTTTCCCTCTGATGACTCGTTTGATCTTATCCCAGATATCCCACCAGACCACAAACCCAAGACCTGCCATAATGATCAGTCCTACACTTGTAAAGTTTACGACCGGATCAGCAACATACTGAGCCAGGCTGTCCTCTCCAAGCAGATCAATACCAGCATTACAGAATGCAGATACTGCCGTAAAAACAGAGTATCCCAGACCTTTTGCCAGACCGAACTGCGGAATAAATCGAACTGCATAACACACTGCACCGATTCCTTCTGCTCCAAACACACAGATCAGAACTTTCTTCACCAGCCTGACCATCCCACCCATTCTGTCCATATTATAGGACTCCTGGATAACACGCCGGTTCCTCAGCGATATTTTCTTTCTCAGACTTATAAAAATAATACTGCCCAGGGAAATCAGTCCCACACCTCCGATCTGGATCAGGATAAGAATAATAATCTTGCCTGCCAGAGTCCAGTGAGTTGCCGTAACAACTGTCACAAGCCCTGTTACACATATACTTGTGGTTGCGGTAAACATGGCATCTGTAAAAGATGTGTGGTATCCGGGTGCCGTACAAAACGGCAGCCACAGAAGTAATCCCCCTAAGATAATCACCCCCGCAAAACCGAGGGTAATTATCTGAGCAGTATTTAATTTATGCAGTCTGTTATATAACTGCATCTTTTTATTCATTTGTTATTTGTTGTTTTTATCATAGTTATGAGAAAGTGACTGGCATACTTCCCACTGGTAATCAGAGATACCTTTCTGCATAGCAAGTGCTTCATTGATATCGAAGTCTACGAATTCACCGTGACGATATCCGACAACGCGGCATGTCTTGCCTGCAACAAGAAGGTCTACAGCCAGGGCACCCATCATAGATGCATATACACGGTCTTTACATGTCGGGCTTCCACCACGCTGCATGTGTCCAAGAATTGTAGCACGTGTTTCGATACCTGTGGCAGCTTCGATACGTTTTGCCATTGCTTCAGAATGACCGATACCTTCTGCATTGATGATGATGTGATGCTTTTTGCCTTTCTTACGACTCTCGATAATGTTATTGATCAGCTTCTGCTCATCATAGTCATATTTCTCAGGAACCAGAACGTCCTCAGCACCGTTGGCAATACCGCACCACAGAGCAATATATCCTGCACCACGTCCCATAACCTCGATGATACTGCATCTCTCATGAGAAGTGGAAGTATCACGTACTTTATCAATTGCTTCCATTGCTGTGTTTACAGCTGTATCAAATCCGATGGTATATTCTGTACATGCAATGTCAAGGTCGATTGTTCCGGGAAGACCGATTGTATTGATTCCGAGATTCGCAAGCTTCTGAGCACCTGCGAAAGATCCGTCACCACCGATGACAACAAGTCCGTCAATTCCATGTTTTCTGCAAATCTCTGCTCCACGTTTCTGGCCTTCTTCTGTACGGAATTCTGCACAACGTGCTGTATAAAGGATTGTACCTCCACGCTCGATTGTATCAGATACATCTTTTGCGCTCATGTCAATAATCTCTTCGTTTAACAGACCATTGTATCCTTTCAGAATACCTTTTACATTTAATCCATTGCTTAAACCTCTTCTGACAACTGCACGAATTGCAGCATTCATTCCAGGTGCGTCACCACCGCTGGTAAGGACACCAATGGTTTTTATCTTGTTTTCTGCCATCTTTTCTTCCTCCATCTTCTGAATCTATCTCATTTTTTACTATACACATATCCGGGTATAGTTTAGCGCATTTCTATAAGTTTTTCAATCCTCTTTCTACAACTTTAACATTGGTTTTACCATATTTTTCGTACATATAGTTCAGCCATGAGTCCTGAATTTGTGCATGATATCCAACCGGAAGCTTCTTTATGGCCTTTACGTCTTTCAGGTAGATCACAACAGCACTGTCACCCGGTGAACGTCTGAGGTCTGCAAGCAGTTCCTGAGATTGCTGTGTGTAGCTTTCTTTATTGTCAAACTGTATCCAGATTTCCCTTGGCATATTGTCAAAGGGACGGATTTTTTCAAGGATCAGTTTACTGGCACGATCGTCCTCTGCAGATACTCTGCCCTGAATAAATACTCTGCCTTCTTCATTCAGGAACTGCTGACTTTTCTCATAATCTCTGGGGAACACAACTACCTCCACTGTTCCTACCAGATCCTCCACTGTGAGGAATGCCATAACCTTATTATTCTTTGTATATTTGATGGTTTTATCCGTAATCATTCCACCGATAATTACTTTCTGACCATCCATGACTTTCGGAAGATTTGTTTCTTCATCCTGCTGAAAATCCGAGGTTTTCGCAGAAATGGTTTTCTCCATCATTTCCCGGTAATTTTCCAGAGGATGACCACTGAGGTAGATTCCCAGAACTTCCTTCTCATATCCCAGAAGTTCCTCTTTTCCGAATTCCTCCACATCGGGCATACGGATTTCAAATTCTTTCTTGTCCTCCTCGCTTACCAGATCAAAAAGACTCATCTGGCCTGCCAGTGAATTCTTCTTCTCCTGACTGATACTGTCTGAAATCTTCTGATAAACCAGCATTTTCTGGCGGCGGTTACCATCCAGGCAATCCAGTGCACCTGCTTTGATAAAGTTTTCTACTGCACGCTTATTCATCTGCGGAGAGTTTCGTTCCATAAAATCCTTCAGAGAACGATATTGTCCGTTCTCTTCCCTCTCTTTTACCAGACTTTCAATAACCGGACGTCCCACACTCTTTATAGCGGACAGACCATATCGGATCGCACCGTTATCTACAGAGAATCCATACATTCCACAGTTCACATCCGGCGGCAGGATCTTAATCCCCATCTGTCTGCAGACCAGAATATATTCTGCAACCTTATTGGGAAAATCAATAACCGATGTCATTAATGCAGCCATAAATTCCACAGGATAGTAATATTTCAGATATGCAGTCTGATAGGAAACAACTGCATAGGCTGCTGCATGGGACTTATTAAAAGCATATTTGGCGAAATCAATCATTTCATCATAGATTTTATTTGCCGTTGCCTCATCAATTCCATTTGCAATACAGCCTGGAACTCCCTCTGCTTCATTTCCGTAAACAAAGTTCTGGCGCTCCTTTTCCATGACAGAGGCCTTCTTTTTGGACATTGCACGGCGCACCAGGTCGCTTCGGCCCAGAGTATAACCTGCCAGGTTACGAACGATCTGCATAACCTGTTCCTGATAGACAATACACCCATAAGTAGGCTTCAGGATCGGCTCCAGCTGAGGGCAGTCGTAACGGATGGTATCCGGACGGTTTTTGCCCCGGATATACTGAGGGATAAAATCCATGGGGCCCGGACGGTAAAGAGAAATTCCTGCGATCACATCTTCCAGACTCTGAGGCTTCAGTTCCTTCATGAAATTTTTCATTCCCGCACTTTCAAGCTGAAATACACCATCAGAACGACCGGTGCCAAGGGAATCCAAAACCTTTTTATCATCATAATTGATTTTCTGCATATCCAGAGTCACTCCTGCATCCTTCTGGATCAGCTTTACTGCATTCTGGATCACAGTCAGAGTACGAAGTCCCAGGAAGTCCATTTTCAAAAGTCCCAGCTCTTCCAGTGTTGTCATGGTGAACTGTGTGACAATGGAACCATCCGACGCTCTGGAAAGCGGTACATATTCAGAAACATCTTTCTGACTGATAACCACACCTGCAGCATGCATGGAGGTATGTCTGGGAAGTCCCTCCAGACGTCTTGCCATATCGATCAGATAATGAATTTCATCCTGCTCTTCATATGCTTTTTTCAGCTCAGGGTTCATAGTAAGGGCTTTATCTATAGTAATATTTAATTCCTGCGGGATCATTTTCGCAATGGAATCCACCTGTGCATAAGGCATATCCAGTACACGGCCCACATCCCGGATCACACCACGGGCTGCCAGCGTACCAAAAGTAACGATCTGAACCACACAATCATCCCCATATTTACGGCGGACATATTCAATAACCTCCTGCCTTCTTTCGAAGCAGAAGTCAACGTCAATATCAGGCATAGATACTCGTTCCGGATTCAGAAATCGCTCAAAGAGCAGATCATAGCGAATAGGATCAAGCTGTGTGATGCCCAAGGTATAAGCAACCAGACTTCCCGCTGCAGAGCCACGTCCCGGTCCTACCATAATGTCATGATCGCGGGCATATTTAATAAAATCCCATACTATAAGGAAGTAATCCACGTAGCCCATATTTTTTATAGTAGATAATTCGTAATTCAGACGAGCTTTTAATTCCTCTGTAACCGGCTGATAACGTTCCTCCAGTCCCTCGAAGCATAGCTTGTTCAGATATTCCCAGGATGTAAGACCATCCGGCACATCGAATCTTGGAAGCTTGGTCACGCCAAATTCAATCTCAACATGACATCTCTGTGCAATCTTATGAGTATTCTCCAGGGCCTCCAAAGCATATGGGAAAAGTTCTGCCATTTCTTCCGGGGATTTCACATAATACTGGCCGCCCTCATAACGCATTCTGTCCTCGTCTGCCAGTTTCTTGTTTGTCTGCAGACAGAGAAGAATATCATGAGGATCAGCATCCTCCGCCCTTGTATAATGCACATCATTGGTTGCCACAAGGTCAATCCCTGTTTCTTCGTGCATACGGAGAAGTTCCTGATTTACCAGTCTCTGCGCAGGAATTCCATGATCCTGTAATTCCAGGAAGAAATTCCCTTTGCCAAAAATATCCTGATAACGAAGAGCTGCTGCCTTTTGCATCCTCATACATGCCTCTCTGAAGATATCTGGCAACCTCACCTGCAAGGCAGGCACTTAAGGCAATAATCCCTTCATGGTACTCTTTTAATACCGCAAGATCTACTCGCGGTTTATAATAGAATCCTTCTGTGAAACCCTTGGACACAATTTTCATCAGATTTGCATAACCCTGATTATTCTCTGCCAGAAGAACCAGGTGGTAATATCTGTCTTCGCCGCTTCCTGCTTCACGGTCAAATCGGGAGCCGGGGGCCTACATAAACCTCACATCCCAGAATCGGATTGATTCCCTCGGCTCTTGCTGCACGATAAAATCAATCACACCATACATAACTCCATGATCTGTGATCGCCGCACTGTCCATGCCAAGTTCTTTGACACGGGCTACATATTCTTTTATCTTATTGGAACCATCCAGCAGACTGTATTCTGTATGGACGTGAAGATGTGTAAACTCCAACTCTATTTCTCTCCTGTTCTAATATCTGCAATTTTATCGCAGCATATTTTTATAAATTTAACTGAATCAGGTAAGTCCCATGCTTCAATTGCGAAAAGCAATAATCATTGGGTGGGGACTTGCTTGTCTGTTACTATTTCGCGTAGATTCTCTTGTCCTTAATCTCTACTTTGCCTTCCTTCATCAGATGGCCAATGGCACGTTTAAATGCTCCCTTACTCAGACCAAATTCTCGCTGGATCACTTCCGGTGATGCCTTGTCATCAAATGGAAGAACACCTGCAAATTCATTGATTACTTCAAGGACATTCTCCGCATCCTCATTGATCTGCAGGTATGCCTTCTGGCGGTCTGTGACATTCATTTTTCCGTCTTCTTTTACTTCGCTGACACGCAGTTCCAGAATCTTGCCCGGACGGTATTTTCCCTTGGCTTCTCTTGCAGGGATCAGTGCAGAATATTTATCATCAACTGCCACAAATACACCGAATCTGTCGCTGATCTCATAAACACGGCCCTTCACCATATCTCCCACTACATAAGGAGTTCTGGTGGAAAGATAATGATAAACCTTCATAGTTGCGCAGAGACGACTGCTCTTGTCAATATAGAGTGCTACCAGCACATCTTCTCCCTCTCTTACTTTCAGAGTCTGTTCATGATATGGAAGCAGAAGGTCTTTCTCCAGTCCCCAGTCAAGGAATGCACCAATCCTTGTTACCTGAGAGACTTTCAGAACTGCTGTCTGACCTACCTGAAGCTTCGGTTCTTTTGTTGTTGCAATAAGACGATCCTGAGAATCCTTGTAGATAAATGCTTCAATGCTGTCGCCTTCCTTTGTTCCTTCCGGAACCTGTCTGGACGGAAGAAGAACACGGTTCTTTGCATCTGCCTGCATATCCTCACCCAGATATACACCGAAATCTACGGACTTTACTACTGTTAATTTCTGTTTTTTTACCTAACTCAATCATATAATCTCCATTTCTGTTGTGATAGTATCTTTTTAAAGAAAATTAAAAATATACTATACTTTCATCATCCTCTGACATTAGCTTTATATTTCAGTATAACATAAATAATAAAGGCGGCACAATGCCGCCTTATTATTTTTTATTATCTTATTTTACGTTACTGTTCACTATAGATCAGGATGTATTTTATTCCAACTCGATTTCACATACACTCAGACAGATTCTTTATCGTTTATTATATATTCTGCATCCACTTGCACGCCAGTTCCATCCAGGACTGGCATTCTTTCTGTACACAGCCGCCGTCTTCGTGGCTTGTCTCTTCGTTTGCAAGACTTAAACCATGTCCGCCAACCGGATAAAGATGCATTTCTACCGGAATTTCAAATTTGCGCAACGCATTGAAGAACAACAGAGAATTCTCTACAGGAACACAATCATCTGTCACTGTATGCCACAGGAATGTGGTTGGTGTATCTTTAGATACCTGGAATTCCAGAGACTGTTCTTTTCTCTTATCAAGATCATTATAATCCTCTCCAAGCAAGCATTCAAAGGAACCTGTATGTGCAAACTCACCGGAAGTGATCACCGGATAACTTAAGATCATACCATTTGGTTTCACCATATCAGAAGTTACCCCAAGTGTCTGTGCAATAAAATCTTTCTTCCAGAAAACACCCAGACTTGCTGCCAGATGACCACCTGCGGAAAAGCCCTGCAGAACAATTTTATTCGTATCAATATGAAACTCTGCAGCATTTTTTTCCTTAAAAAAGCAACAGACTTCGCAAGCTGCAAGAGTGCCAGTGGATATCTGGCAGGTTCTACGCTATAGCGCAGGATCACTGCATGATATCCCCTTGCCAGATACTGCATGGCGATTGGTTCTGCTTCTCTGTCAGAAGTCATAGCATACCCGCCTCCCGGGCAGATCACAACTACCGGACGCTTTCTGTTGATATGCATTTCAATGGAATTATCCAGAAAATAAGTGTATAAATCTGCAGTTTCTTTATATCCGTCTACTGCAATTTCAATCTTCTTATAAATCATAAGTTCCTCCTGTATATTTCATCATTTTTTCCATTTCTACTCCCCATTCCGCTAATTTTTGGGGAATATTTACAGCTACTTTTCTCAGTTTTGTTTTGCCATCCTTTGCTGCCAGACGCTTATATAAATGTATATTTCCATCTGCATCAAGAACAATATAAAAACACTCTAAAATATGACCTGATCCTACAATTTCCCGTGTTGTATATATATATCCTGCTTTATTCTTTTTTCTTTTAGAAAAAACAATCCCTCTGCTTCTCCTGTCTCGGAAACTTGGAAAATAATCTTCACGTATAATTTCAAGTTCTTCCCATTTATACATTTTTTTGAAAACAGATACGATATTTTGCAGCCTTCTTTACTTAATGTTACGACTTTTGAAGAGAAAAACAATAATGGTGCATCAATCAAAAACTCAAGAATCAATATTGGAATTCTTTCTCCCTCTTCAGCAGACAGCCCTGTCCAAATAAGCAGTACCGTAATAAGTATTACCATGGTTATCTGCAAAAAAGTCTCTGATCTTTATTACTTCTTGCTGATATTCTTTTAAATTTGTACAGTCTGCTCCTTTGCTTTGAATTTTTTTGCTTTGTTGCCTCCTCAATTCTATCATTTCATCATATTGTCTTTGTTTTTCTTCTTCTTTTATTCCCTCTCCTTTTTCTGCCTCCACTCCCCATTCCTTCATTTTTTCACGAACATTTACGTACATTTTTCTAATAACTTGCTTTTTTCCTTTTTCTAATTTATAAGAAAAAACATTGCCATGTTCATCAAAAGTAATGTAAAAACAATCTGAAAGCGGAAACGCATCAACGATCATCCTGGTAGTATATTTCTTTTTCTTCTTATTTACTGCATATTTGGAAAATACAATCCCCTGATAACGTATGCTCCCTCCTTTACCATATGTATACCAGACATCCTCTCTGATAACAGCAAGCTCTTCCCATTTATAATTTCTCTTCCAAAACAGCCAGGATACCGTACAGCCTTCTCTGCTCAGCACAACAGTTCTCATATAATACAAGATTAACAGCAACATTAATATTTCCACACTAAAAATTATAAATTCATATCCCTCTGTTCTTATTTCCTTTCTTTCCAGGAAAATCATCAGCATTCCTATGCCGAATACAAACGCTGATATAAATAATATCAGTATTATATGTGGATCTAATACTCTTATTTTTTCCTGCTGCTCTTTCATATGCATTTCCTCCGGTTGTCTGAAATCCTTACTGTTACTATTCCGGTATATCAACCTAATTTCTTGCATTTTCTTATGAGTTCATTATAAGGTAAATATATGTAATTGTTAAGGTGCAAAATAAAATGTTGCTGTCCCGTTTACTGCAAATTAAACGAACCATACAATATTAAAGTTCAGCTGTTATTATCTTTCAAGGATCATGACATCTTTTGCATTCATGCTAACGGTCTGCCCTGAAACGTTCTCCTCCTTCGATAAAGTTGCAGAAAATTGCCCGGACTTTCTGCAATATGGCAGAAGAATTTTCCTTGTTTCTTCTGCTACAAAAAATCTCCCGGATAAGAGAAGCACTTACTCTTATCCGGGAGATTTTTTATATCTTTAACAAGTTCATATCTTTTATTTTCAGCTCAGTGATTATTTATTTCCCTGTCCATAGTATGCATTTGCACCATGTTTTCTGAAGTAGTGCTTATCCTGCAGATCCTGTGGTGCAGGTTTTACCTGTGGATTGATCAGCTCACAGCGGGATGCCATCTTGGCAACTTCCTCAAGAACAACTGCATTATGTACTGCTTCATGAGCATCCTTACCCCATGCAAATGGTCCATGGTTTTTGCAAAGTACTGCAGGTACTGCTTCATAATCTTTGTCCTTAAACAGGTCTACGATCAGAAGTCCTGTGTTTTTCTCATATTCTTCAAATTCCTTGCCTTCCAGGCAGCGTGCACATGGAACTTCACCATAAATATAATCTGCATGTGTGGTTCCATAACATGGGATTGATCTTCCGGCCTGTGCCCAGCTTGTTGCCCATGAAGAATGTGTATGTACAACTCCTCCGATATTCGGGAATGCTTTGTACAGTTCTACATGAGTTGCTGTATCAGAAGATGGATTGTATTTTCCTTCTACCTTATTTCCATTCAGGTCTACAACAACCATATCATCCGGTGTCAGCAGATCATAATCAACTCCACTTGGTTTGATGACAAAAAGTCCTGATTCTCTGTCGATTCCGCTTACATTTCCCCATGTAAATGTAACAAGTCCGTATTTCGGAAGATCCATGTTTGCTTTGTAAACTTCCTCTTTTAATTTCTCCAGCATGATTCGTACCTCTCCTTTTGCTTTTCAGATATTCTTTTACAACAGCTTTCAGATGTTCCGGCTTTTTTCTGCATATCCCACCCGGAAAATCTCTTAATATCTGTATTATAGCACTTGTACGGTACATGTACCAACTTGTATGTTGATTATTTTACTGTTTCTCATACAGAAACTCTTCAGGCAAGCTTACTTTGAAATCTTTTGCAAGTGAGCGGAAATTGTCCGGTGTAATAGTCTGAAGTTTATTTGGAGTCATAGAAAGAATCTTCACCAGGATCTCTGCAGATTTTTCTACTGTATGGAGCAGACCAAATGTCAGGTCAAAATCTTCACCTGAGCAGAACATTCCATGATGTGCCCAGATAACAACGTCATATTTCTTCATTAATTCTGCTGTTTTTATGGCAATTTCTCTTCCACCCGGTACCATCCAGCCGACAACACCTACGCCGTCCGGGAATACAACCGGGCACTCTGTAGCAGATTCCCATAACTCTCTTGTAAAAATCTTATCATCCAGTGGCAGAACAAATGTCAGAGCAATTGTATTTGTTGTATGTGCATGATAAATAACACGATGTTTTCCGTTTGTCAGTTTCTTCTTCACTTCATGATTCATCAGATGAGTAGGAAGCTCACTGGTAGGTCTGCCGCCCTCAACCAGGCCCCAACGGATTCTGTAATTTGTTCCTGTCTCATCCAGTTCAATGATCGCAAGACATACTTCGGGATCCACGATAATATTTCTGAAATATTTACCGCTTCCTGTTACAAGGAAAAACTCCCCTGCCAGACCAGGAACCTCTACCCCGATCGGTGTCCATTCTCCAGGTGTATTCAGACGGGGGCGAATCATCTCTACTTCCTCCGGTTTCAGACGATAGCTTAAGTTTCCGCCGTTTCTCTCATGCCATCCCTGAAGATAACCATCATTTGCCATTTTGATAAATCCCTGTACGAATTTAGATTCCAAAATTTTCATAATATATATTTCCTCCGCTCTTTGTGGTTTTATGTTGTTTATTTTTAGCAATACGTTGTTTCTTGTTGTTTACAAGTGCATTATATATTGTTTTATGTGGTTTGTAAACAATTTCTCAGAAAAATCTCTCACAAAACCACTTCTTGTTTCAGAAATATATTTGTCAATTCTGTCCTGCTATTTATCCTGTCCGAAAGATTTTTACCGTTATTTTTGCTGAAATTCTATAATTGCGTATGCTTTTCCGTCTGTGTTATCAAGCGATACGATTACCTTTCCTGTTTCTGCTTTTGCTTTCGGGCAGATTATATCTCCAAGTTTTGCCTGCATCTTATACTCTGCACGCATCTGGTATACTTTGAAATCTTCCGGCAGGAAATCTTCTGCCATACAGATATACTGACAGTTGTTTACATGATGATTAGTGTCAAGATGATGCTTCTGCACTGTGAATGATTCCTGTGAAGTCATGTCATCCGGAAGTTTGATTTTCCTCGGTGCATAATCCATTTCCAGCTTTTCGCCGAGTATGTAATTGTCTGTATCTGCAGGTGTCAATCTCACCGGAATCCCTGTACTGATGGCCAGATGTGTCCAGTTGGAGTTCGCCCAGGCAAGCTTCTTCCCATCCATTGTTTCTATGGTGAAATTACGCATACCCATGAATCCTTTGAAATCATAAGGTGCTGTCGTGATCCTGATTTCCGTTCCCATAGCAGGATATTCATCCACAATTACCTGCCAGGAAGAAAGAACCCACGCTCTGTCTCTTGCCTTCAGCACGTCTCCTCCAAGCCCGACCGACTCCGCATGAAATGTACAGCAATCCTGAAAATAATTCAAAACACCCGGTAATGTCAGTTTGCCGTTCTCACCTGTCTCACTGTATCTGACTCTGCTGTTAAAACTGTAATTCATTTTTTATGTCCCCTTTTCTTATGTTGCTATGACTTTTTTAATATAATTCGCTTCTGTTATCTAAAAGTCATATAAACGCATTTTTATATCTTTTGCTTTGGAACAAATTCGATCTTAAGATTCATTCCCATTCCTTCTGCCAGACGGTTTTAAAAGATTTATAGATGGATTTCTCGTTCCATTTTCCAGTTTACTGATATCTGCCTGATTAATTCCAGTTCTTTTGGCCAGTTCATTTGTGTCAGATTCTGAGAAGTCCTTGCATTAACAATAGCCCTGATTACGTCCATCTCCGGCTGGATTGCTTCATATTCCCTGCCCAATTTCCGTATCCTGCATTTGCTGCTTTTTATAGTCTTTAAACGTTTTCATTCTGCTCCATCCTTTCTAAAAAATCTTTTCACCTTACTTTTGTTGTCTGAATTTTGTTCTATTGGTATTTTTCTGGTCTTGTTTATAAAACCATCTGTCAATATTGTCTTTCTCTCATAAATAAAAAATATAAAACTCTTGTGATATCATTCTCAAATTTACATCTTAATTTGAAAATTCCTTCTCCCAGAGATTTACTGTCGGGTTCTCTTAGCATATTTCCCTTTTCTTCCGGAATTTCCAGCATTCCTATTAACTTTTACACGCATTTTCTTATCAAGAGAGTCCTGAAACTCTTCTATAGGACATTCCCCAGTTATCGCCTCATAAAAAATTATTTTAAAATTTTTCATCCAATACCTCTTTTATTTTATGGTATATATACCATAATGTCAATATCATTTACTGACCCATATTTTTTACAAATCGTTATATAAACTGGGACTTTTTTGCAGAACTGCCAAGAATATTTATCTGTAAATAATTCGAAAATATAATTTTTATTATACTCTCAGGCATAGTAAACCACAAGCCTAATCTTTCGACATAAAAAGAAAACAGACAGCTGCATATTCAGCATCTGCCTGTTCTATTCTTTCATTGTTCTGTTTTAGTCCCCCACTGCTTATTGCTTTTCGCAATTGAAGCAGGGGACTTACTTGATTCGATTAAAATCCTACATTCCTAGTTCTCTTTTCACTTCATCCATTGCCGGAATAGAAGGAGTTGCCCCAGGTCTGGAAACTGCAATGGAAGAAGCCTTGGCAGCCATCCTCAGAGCCTCCTGCACACTTCTGCCCTCAATAACTGCAGCAATGAAATATCCGGTAAACGTATCACCTGCAGCTGTGGTATCCAAAGCTTTTACCTTGAATATATCCTGGAATATTTTTTCCTTTCCGTCATAATAAACAGCACCATCACTGCCCAGTGTCAGCACAAAACGGGCATTCGGAAATTTCTCTGCCATGGCATCCAGGATCTGGTCCTTATCCTTGTATCCTGTAATCTGCTCACTCTCAATTTCATTCAGTAAAAACAGATAAATCTTGCCCAGATCACAGGTGTTCAGCTTATCATCAAATGGAGATGGATTCATAACAATCTTCAATTTTTTTCTCATATGCCTGATCAATAATATAATCCAACATATTGATTTCATTTTGGAGAAGCAGATAATCTCCTTCACCAAAATCTGCAAGCACTTCATCTACAAATTCTCTGGTCTGCATCTGATTTGTTCCGCCATAGAGAATAATGCAGTTCTGTGCATTCTTATCTACCTGGATCATAGTATGTCCACCCTTAACCGGCAGTCTGCGGATATATTTGGTATTTACTCCCGCTTCCTTACATGCATCCAGAAGAATATCCCCATCTGATCCTACAATTCCCGCATGATAAACCGGCACCCCAGCCTTCGCCAGAGCTATGGACTGATTCAGTCCCTTTCCCCCAACTGAAAACCTCCAGCTTGGAACGAGTGCTGTGTTTCTCCTCCTACAATAATGTGATCCACAGAATATACATAATCCACGTTCAATGAACCATAATTTAATACCTTCATATAAAAATCTCCCTGTTTTCTTTATTATACATTTTATAATTAATTCAACAAACTGTACAAAATCCGCCAAATATTTAAGAAAATACTTTGACGGATTTTTAATACTCAATTTCAGACTTTATAGCCTACTTTCTATTTTACGAATATATTTTTTAAAAGCATTGCCCATTCTGCAATATTTGCATCAGTAAAATGATTTGCCATTCCACTTATACTAATCGCAGCATAGACATTTTTAGTTCTATCAAAGACAGGCATTGCAATGCACTTAATACCAAATTCATGTTCCATATCATCAAGAGCATAACCTCTCTGTTTCGTTCTTAAAAGCTCTTCTCTAAACTGTTTTTTATCAATAATACTATTTTCAGTGAACGCCTCCAGTTTATGATGTTCCAGATAATCTGAAATTTCTCGCTCTCCCATGTTGGCAAGCATTGCTTTCCCAAGCCCTGTACAATGCATCTGGGCTCTTTCTCCCAAAATAGAACGCATCAGCTCTATTGAATCTGCCGGATACATGGCATCCAGATAAAGTACTTCTTGTCTGTATGGCACTGCCAGATAACATCTTTCACCTGTATAGTTGGAAAGTTCCTGCATATATGGTCCTGCAATCTTCGTGATAGAATACGTATCCCCTAATGCCTTACTCAAATTAAATATCTGAATCCCCAACCTGTATTTACCGGTTTCTTCATCCTGTTCCAGATATTCCATTGCCTTGAGTGTAGAAAGAATGTTATGTACCGTACTCTTGTACAATCCGAAATACTCGCTTACTTCTGTTACACCAAGCACGGGCTTCTCTGTAAAAAAGATTCAGAATCTCCAGTGCTTTCTGAAGACTTTTACCTAATTTCATTATTCTCTGCCATTACCCCTCCTGATCAAACTTATTTACTACTGCCGTACTTGAATGTCAAATCTATGTAAACTTAGTATATCAATTTCCACTGATTTTTGCAATGTCAAAAAATTCAAAAATCAACATTTATCTATTTATTTTATACTAACACTTTTTTATAATCCAGCTCTCTCATTCTATTCAGAAGTGCCTTTTCCTGTTCAAGAGTAAGATTTTTCCATTGGACGTCTCATCTTGGTTGTCTTGATTATACCTTCTTCTTTCAAGATTACTTTGTATGCTGCGATATTATTGATTTCACACATTGTAGCATTTAAGATATTGGTACGTCGCTGGTATTTGGTTGCCATATCATAATCTTTCTTCTGGACTGCATCCCAAATTGCCACGTAATGCTCTCTAACGATCATGGCATTTCCGGAAACAACACCGTCACCGCCAACAGCGCATACTGCTTCAAACAGATGGTCCGGTCCTACCAGAACACTGAATGTCTGATCTTTTACCATCATAAACTGTTGTAATTTCGTGAAATCTGGATAGCTGTATTTGATTCCAAGCACGTTCGGACACTGTTTCGCAACTTCTTCACATACTGTTGCATTTACATCATTGATAGCATTCTGCGGAATCGCATACATGTACACCGGGAAATCTTCAGATACACTGTGCGCAACTTCTACATAAAAGTCAACCAAGCCATGATCACTTAGTTTATAGAACGCAGGGGTTACAACTCCAATTCCATCTGCACCAATCTTCTCTGCATGCTGTGCCAGTTCGATAGTATCTTTCAGATTCCATGCGCCTACATGTACGAATACCGGAACTCTTCCTGCCGCTTCTTTAACAGTTACTTCTGCAACCTGTTTCCTTTCTTCTACTGTAAGATACATCATCTCACCTGTAGTTCCACATGGATATAAACACTGAAGTCCACCATCAATCACATGATTGACCAGATTTTTCAAAGATTCTACATCAATGGTGTCTTCCTCTGTTAACGGTGTTACGATTGGTACTACTGTTCCGTATAATTTCTGCATAACTTTCTCTCCTTTAGCTTCTTTTTAATTGCTGTTGTTATTTACCATCTGTTAAAGCCCCGCATGATCAGAACCTGACTGTTCATCCCCTCCGACAGATCTGAAGCCAGAAAGGCCACACCGTTGGCTACTGTTTCCGGTTTAAATAAGTCTCCGCCAGCTGAAAGAATATAATTTCTTCTTTCTGATTTCTGGAATAACTCCGTGTCAACAGATCCCGGACATATGGCATTGATCCTGATCCCAAATGGCCGTACCTCATCTCCCACTGCCTGTGTCAGGCAGATCACCCCTGCCTTGGATACAGAATAGGCAGCACTTCCGGGTAACCCCCTTATGGCGGCTCCTGAACCGATATTTACTACATTTCCACTTTTCTGTTCTTTCATATATGGCAGAACCGCCTTCATCATCAGCATTACTGAACGCAGATTTGTCTCGCATATTTCATCGAAAACTTCCACAGGCATGTCCAGAAAGGGCATTTCCTTCGAGATTCCTGCATTGTTTACAAGAATATCGATTTTCCCGTACTGTTTCATGATCTTTTCTGTCATCTCTGTAATCTCATCCGGTTTTCGGACATCGCACAGAAAGTATCCGCCCTGCCGCCTTTCTGTACAATCTGCTCCTGCACGTTCTGCAGGGACACCTCTTTTCGTCCTGCCAGAATCACTTCAGCTCCCTCTTCTGTCATTTTCAAGGCAATCGCTTTACCGATTCCGCTGCCGGCACCCGTGATCAGCGCTGTTTTTCCTTTCAACAACATGATTATACCTCTTTTATTTGTTTACACAGTGCTCCGGTTCTTCCCCTTTGATCACTTTAATGATATCTCTGGCTGTTGTCATACTTACATTGTAATAAGACTCCTTAGTCTCTGCTCCTGTGTGCGGAGTCAGAACGATATTTTCACATTTCAGGATTGGAGAATCCAAAGGTAATGGCTCTACTTCAAATGCATCCATAGCTGCACCTGCAAGCTTGCCGCTTGTCAATGCCTCTGCCACTGCATCCAGATCAACCAGTGCACCTCTGGCAGGATTGATCAGGTATGCACCGTCCTTCATGGAAGCGATGGTTTCTTTATTGAATAAATGATGAGTTTCCGGCGTTGCAGGAATATGGATACTTACGATATCACTCTTTGTTATAACTTCTTCCTGGGTAGTCATTCGCACGCCAATCTCTTTTGCAGCCTGCTCATTTGGATACAGGTCGAATGCGATCACTTCTACGTTAAAGCACTGCAGTTTCTTTGCCACAAGACGGGCAATAGCTCCAAATCCCAGAAGCCCTACTGTTTTTCCCTTGATCTCACTTCCGATGAATCTGGTCCAAAGACCTTTTTCCATATCCTTGTGAAGAGGCATTACATGTCTGAGCAAATCTAGGATCATGGCTACTGTCAGCTCTGCAACTGCATTGGAATTCTGTCCAGGTGCATTTAATGCTTTTACTCCATATTTCTTCGCCAGTTCGCCGTCTATGTTGTCTACACCTACTCCAAATTTGGCAACTGCCTTCAGGTTTGGAAGTGCCTGATATTTTCTTTCATCACGGAAATCATCCATTCCGATCAGCGCTGCCACTATGTCTTCTCTGTCCGGATGATTCTCGATTTCTTCTGTTGTATAAGCCGGAAATTCTTTCGCCGGATCAAATACCACGTCAATTCCGTTATCTTCAAATAATTTCCATGCATCCTGACACAATGTGTCAAAATGCGAAGCTGATACCAGCACTTTACTCATTGTAATTCCTCCTCTAGCTCTAAAATGAATGTTTAATTTTACTTTTTATTCGAACTTACAACTGATACGATAACTGAGATCAAAACGATCAGTCCGTAAGCCATTGTCTGTACACCGAATGGAAGGTTCAGAGCAACCAGAATACCAAGAAGAATGGTGATGGTCAGAGAACCAGCAACCGTTCCCAGATAGTTGCCTTTGCCACCTAACATAGAAGTTCCTCCAATAGCAACTGCTGCAATGGACTGGAACTGGTAAGTATCACCCATTGCCAGGTAACAGGAACCAACTTTCCCTGCAAGAAGCGCACCTGCAATACCTGCCGTCATACCACTAATGGCATAGGAAAGAATGATGGTATTGTCTACGCGGATTCCTGAATATTTCGCAACAGTTGCATTATTGCCGATAGCAAATAATTTGCGTCCGTATTTCATTTTAAAGAGCGCCAGCATGACTACTACTGTCATAATAATCCAGATAATTACCAAATATGGAATTCCCAGCAGATTCTTCTGTCCAAGTGTCAAAAGAAGAGGCGGCGCGGACTGTCCTGGACTTCCTTGGGTAAGTGCTACCAGTGCTCCCTGAAGAATAATATTCATACCAAGCGTCATTACGATAGCCGGTACACGGAGACAGGAAATACAGAATCCATTAATTGCACCAAGGCCGAATGTTACTACCAGCATAAGAGGGATACCCCATACAAGATTCGCATTACTGGAATTTACAAGGTTTGACACCATGTATGCGCCAATGGTCATCATCCATGCTACAGAAAGATCGATGCCTCCTGTGATAACAACCAGTGTCTGTCCAAGCGCCACGATTCCGATTAATGCAGATTCAAGAAATACCGTACGAATATGAGAAAGTCTGGCAAACCCTGGCATATATACAGAAAATCCCGCAAACAATACCAGCGCAATCAGATAACAAAATACAACGCCCTGACTTTTTTTGATTATAGCTTTAATATTCATTACTCAACCAGCTCCTTTCTTTCGTTTCTGATTTCAGATATTGTAGATATCAGCACTGCTGCAATCAGTAATGCCCCCTGGAACAGTGTTGACCAGTAAGATGATGCTCCTGCAAAAACAAGAAGGTCATTGATAGCTTTGAAAGCAAGTACACCGATAATGGTTCCGTACTGTCCTCCGATACCACCTGTCAGCAACGTACCTCCGATTACTGTAGCAGAGATCGCCTGGTTGAAGAAACTCTCGCCTGCAGTAGGAGACCCTGTAGCAGTTACTGCAACTCTGTACAAACCGCACATTGCTGCAAAGATTCCGGATGCTGCATATGCAAAATAATTTACTTTCTTTACATTAATACCATTTAAAGATGCTGCATGTGCATTGTTACCCACTGCATATAAGGAAATTCCCAAACGTGTCTTCTTAAACCATGTCCAAAGTATCAGACAGGCAATGATAATTATCAGTGCCACTGAGAACTTTCCACCAAACCTATGAGTCAATGCTCCGATAAATTTCTGAGGAACCTCACCACCGTCTCGTGGAAGTACCAGATATGCGATACCTCCGCATATGTACCAGGTTGCAAATGTTACAATAAATGGCTGAATTCTAAATTTCTGAATAATAAATCCGTTAAAGAATCCAACACCTGCACCGATGCATAGGCAGAGAACAGATATCAAAATTACAGAAATCCATGAATCCTGCATATAGACAGCTGCCACACTACTGGTAATACTGATAACACCTGCGATAGAAAGGTCAATGCCTCCTACCAACAGTACGAAAGTTTCACCTACTGCCGCAAAGAGCAGTGTAATTGCAGATTCCGCTTTAAGGCTTATCCAACTCATGGAAAATAAATTCGGCTGCAGATAGAAAGTTATAATCTCAAGTATCACAAACAATATGATTGAGACTTTTGCAGGCGATTTCCAGAATACTGATTCTTTGAATTTTTTCATTGTAGTTCCTCCTTACACTGGTTTCTCGCCGACTGAAACACGGATAATGTTCTCTCTGCTGATCAGTTCATCATCGAGTCTTCCTGTTATCAGGCCATTGTTCATAATGATTACACTATTGCAGACATTCATAAGCTCCTCTGAATCGGTGGAATAGAACAGAACCGCTTTTCCTTCTTTTGCAAACCGTTTCGTGATGTTAAACATTTCTTTCTTCGTACCAACGTCTACACCACGAGTGATGTCATACATTAATACGATATCTGGTTCTGTAGCGACCTCTTTCGCCAGAACAACCTTCTGCTGATTTCCACCACTGAGAGTTCCTGTCAGTGTTTCTGAAGATTCCGCTTTGATTGCCAATGTTTTCATTCCCTCTGCAACAAGTTTCTCTTCCTTCGCTTTAGATAAAAACAAACCATTGGATATCTTATCCAGACAAGGAAGTACAATATTTTCACGGATACTCTGCTTAAGAGTAAGTCCCTGTGTTCCTCTTTCTTCCGGAATAAGGGCAATTTTTTCTGCCATTGCCTTTGTCGTGCTGTTCAATTTTACTACGCGACCTTTTATCTCGATTTCTCCCTGATATGGCATTAATCCGAACAGGCACCTGAACAGTTCCGACTGTCCCTGTCCTGCCAGACCACCTACGCCCAGGATTTCTCCTGCTCTCAGATCAAGATTGATCTTCTGGAGCATATGACCGCAGTTTACATTTTTCATGGAAAGTAATACATTATCTTTCTGTGTGAAATTTCTTTCTCAGGATAATATCCCCCAATCTCACGACCAAGCATAAGAGATACCAACTGATCAGAATCAGCTTCTTCCATTTTCAGATCTGCTACATCTGTACCTGCACGATATACGATTACCTTGTTGCACAGAGAACGAATTTCATCCAGCCTATGTGAGATAAAAATAATTACTTTTTTCTCCGCTGCCAGACGACGTATAATATCCATCAGCCAATTGGCCAGCTTATCCGGAAGTGCGGAAGTTGCCTCATCAAAAATAATAATATCGCCGTCCCTGTTCAATGCCTTTAAGATTTCCAGAACCTGTTTCTGTGCCAACGGAAGTATTTTTACTTTTGTTTTCGGATTAATTGGATCTACATCATACTTCTTGAATAATTCAAGAGTTCTTTTTTCCAAATCCTTATAATCAACTCTTCCGATTGCATTTGTGTCATAAAAACCAAGAAATAAATTCTCTGCAATAGTCAGCTCAGGAACAAGACTCAGTTCCTGGTAAACAGCACATATTTTCTGTTCAATGGCATTACGGGTACTGGTGATGTTCAGTTTTTTACCCTCGAAATATATTTCTCCGGAGTCTGGCTTATATTCACCACAGAGGGTTTTAATCAAAGTACTTTTGCCTGCCCCGTTTTCACCCAGAAGAGCTACAATGTCACCTCTGTCAGCGTGAAAGTTTGCATTATCCAATGCCTTAACTCCGGGAAAGGACTTACACACATTTCTCATTTCAAAATCAGACATATTTATCCTTTCTGGTTTTCCCCGAAAAATACGGCAGGATCATTGGCTAACGATCCTGCCGCATTCAATCATTCAGTCAATAGTTTAAATGTTTATTTTATTAAGTTTATCTTTATTCTTCTCCTGTAATAACGCTCATCGGAATGTCAAGGCCAAATGTGCTCGGTACTGCCGGCCAAATCAGTTCATCCGGCTGATCTTCGAAGTAGTTAACACCTTCTTCTGCAAGCTCGATCGGAACATCGGAATATTCGCCCATATCATATCCGTTCGGATGTTGCAATAAATGCACAGTCAATGACTGTTTCTTCATCCATCTCCTCGCCATCCATAATACGGATTGCATAGTTAAGAGCTACCGCACTAAGACCTGCAATGTAAACATCGATGATACCTTCTGCATTATTTGCTTTTAATGTTTTCAGGTTTCCATTGTATCCACCACCACAGCTTACCGGAATGTCAAGTCCAGCTTTACTGAATGCATTTACTACTGCTGAAACATAACCCTGTGTTGTAACTGCATCAATATCAGGATTTGCAGCAATGATACTTGCCAGTGCCTGCTCACCTTTTGCAGGATCATAATCATCTACATAATCAGATACGATGTTGATCTTGTCATAGGTTTCAAACATTTCTTTGGAAGCACTGTATTCCAGTTCTGCCTCTGCAGCTCCCTGAAGTCCCTGATCAAGAACTACATTTCCTTCTCCTCCAATTGCTTCTGCCATCCATTTTGCAAGAATCTTATAGGATCTTCCTCCATCAATTCTGATGTGCCAGCAGTTGTCATTAGATACAGATGCAGGCTGGTCAAAAACTACTACTTTAATTCCGGCATCACATGCACGCTGAATCGCCTGGTTAACACCTGTTTCAGAAGCCGGATCTACAAGAATACAGTCATAACCCTGAGCTGCCATTGCGTCAATGGATGCTGACTGGGATTCTGCATCATTCTCACTGTTTACGATGGTAAGTTCACATCTGCTTGCATATGGTTCCTGAGATGCAACATATTCTGCGATAGCTTCCATCTGCTGTCTCCAGTCGTTTCCCATATAAGAGTTGCTAAGCGCGATTTTATATTTTTTTACCTTCCGGATTGATCTTCGCTGTATCAGAATCTTCATCTGCTGCCGCGTCATCAGATGGATCCTCTGCCGTTTCCTCCGTAGTTTCCTCTGCTGCGTCCTCTGCTGCCCATACACCAACACTTCCAAACACTGTTGTTCTACCATTGCTGCACTGAGTAATCCTGCTAAAATCCTTTCTCTTCATTTGAAATACCTCCGTTTTCTTTTATTTTAAGTTTTGCTACTTTAATCAATGAATTCCCCACGGGAATTTATTCAATGCAACCGCCCATTGGCAGTTACATGAAGCATACGTTCCAGCCTTACTCCTGTTTTCCCCAGCTTTCCCGTATACATCTGTGGTTCTATACACACTACCATATTTTCTTCAATGACCGAGTCATCTACAAATGTAAATCTCGGATTCTCATTTACATTACATCCAATCTGATGTCCCTGATAACTGCAGAATGTCATGTTGTGTTTCTCATAAACTTTCTTCATGATCTCATTCACTTCGCTGAACTTCCTGCCAGGATAAATTGCTTCCATTCCTGCCTCAAAGGCATCTCTTACTGCGTTGAAATATCTAAGTTGTTCTTCGTTCGGATTTGACCAGAATACAACTGAATTAGAACAGTCTGCCCAGTAACCATTTACTCTCGGGCTGATATCCATAATGGAGATATCTCCTCTTTCTACTTTTCTAGATGTAGGTCCCAATGGATAATCACTTAATCCTGTGTTAGGTCCCGTTACCAACTCACCCACGAAAGGTGTGAGGCATCCAGCTGCATGGGAAGCTGCTTTCTGAACTTCAAACCAGATATCCAGCTCTGTGTAATTTCCTTCATTCTGAGAAATCTCATAAAGCTTTTCCTGTGCTGCATCTGCCACTCTGGCAGCTTCCGCAAGTCCTCTGATATCTTCGATGGTTTTTTATATATCTGGCGGATTTTAATACCTGGGTGGCATTTTCAAATGTACACTGAGGGATCACTTTTCTAATCACTGACATGGTACACTCGGGGATATAATTTTCTTCAATTCCTACCACTAGGCTCTTTCTGCCGTCTGCAGCTTCTCCCAGTGCACATTCCAGATTTCTCTTATAGTTATCATCCACATCATTGCTCTCTACATGTGTGAATGAACGGAAATAGGAGGCATTAGTGATTCCTGTACGAATAATTTTATTTCTGTACATATCTGAAGCAACCAGCTGAATCTGTTCTCTTTTCGCATCCACAATGGCAGTCACCATCGGAAGACCGTTGGAAACATCTCCCATCCAGGCCGGCCAGAACGGAACTTCGAATCCACTTACATATTTAATGTCCGCCGGATCAAGCAGAACTGCCAGATCCATGCCCTTTTCCTTCATTGTGTGAAACACTTTTTCACAACCGTTCACAGCATAACTCTCCTTTCTTTACCTCTTCTTGTGTTCTGTATTATCGAACGTTGTTCTATATAGTTGTATGCTATCACAATTCCACTCGCGACGCAATGCACAATTTATAACAATTTTACTTTGTTTTTTATGCATTATGTCTTTTTCGCTTACATTACCACCTCTTCTCTTTCCACCTTTCACTTAACATTGTTTCGAAATATCTATACTCGTATTATACCAGTTTCGTAATTTCCATCAACATCATTAGTCAACCAATTCTATTTCTGTTTTTTGTATGTTTTCAATAATTAACAATGTTTCGTATCATTTTTTATTAGATATTAGTACTCAATAATGATTGACAAGCGAGAAAACTCCGGATATGATATTAGTAGAAAAATTTCAGGAGGTACCGTATGAATATAAGAGATATTGCATCTGCTGCTCATGTATCTGTTGCTACTGTTTCTAAAGTTATCAACCATAAAGACTCGGAGATTAGCAATGAAACACGTCAGCGCGTCCTAAGTGTAATCAAGGAGTACCAATACACTCCTTATGCAAATATACAGGCATCATTTTCAGACTTTTCACAAACAGACCATCGCATTTATTACAGAAAAAATTCTGCTGTTTCTAAATATGTATTTGACATTGAAAAAAATGTTTCCAAGGCAGGTTATTCTCTGGTCGTCTGTACCGTTGATGCGCCTGCTTCCGACAGCATCCGCAAACACATGAAACTTCTGGATGCCAGAAAAACCGGCGGAATCCTTCTGGGACTTTCTGATTCCAAGCTCATCGAGGAAACAGCCTCACTCAATTATTCTCATATTCCCTTGATTTCCTTGTCCTCTTCTGTTTCCAATGTGTGCAGTACATTTCTGCTGGATTATAAGGCTGTATCTGTAAAAGCTGTGGAAGAATTGATACATCTTGGTCACAAAAACATCGGTTGTATCGTAGACCCCGATGATAGCAACTGCGCAGACGCCTGCATTGCCGGATATCAAAACGCACTTTCTTCCCTTTCCCCTTACAGTTCCAAACATCATATACTGACTCAGACCCGCACTCATAAAGAGATTGAGCAGGGCATTCAAGCTATGCTTCAGGAAAAAGTAACCGCTATTTTCTGTCAAACTGTCCAGCTGGCTTATATCACTTATGAAATTCTGAAAGAAAAGGCTATTATATTCCCAATAACATTTCTGTGATCTGCGGAGAAACTTCTCCTTTTGCCAATTATTTGATGCCGGTTCTCACCAGCTGTTCTTTTTCTCACCAGAATATCATTTCGGATGCAACAGAAGCTCTGATCCGCATCATTGAGAAACATAATATTACCAAGACTAGCACCATCCGGGTTCATCCCGTGATTCATGACGGAGAGAGTATTGCCCCTCCGTCCAGTGCCGGCAAGCAAATCCTAGTAATCGGTAACTGTAATACAGATATCAATATCCGTGTTTCCCAACTACCCAAAGAAGGAGAACTATTATTTGCTTCTGGTCTCTCCATGATTCCAGGAGGCAAAGCTGTCACACAAGCCATCAGTGCCGGAAAACTGGGAGGTACTGTGTATATTTTGGGTTGCGTAGGAAATGATTCTGAGGCATCCGTAATTATCAACAGCCTAAAAGATGCTTATGTTCATACAGAAGGACTCTCTGTACTGTCCTCAGCAGCTACAGGAAAAGCTTTTATCATGATTCCGGAAAACGGAAACAGCAGTATCGTAACTTATCCAGGCACCAATGCCCAATACAGTATTTCCCATATCCGCCCCTACAGGCATCTGTTTCAAACCTCTGATTATTGCCTCGTTTCTACGGAATTAAGTGAAGAATTGATTGATTATATTATCAAAGAATGTTACCGAAATAATGTGAAGACTTTTGTTAAGCCAATCTTTCGGCTTTCCGAAGAATTGCTACCAAGGATTTCCTTTATAATCCCTAACTCACGTGAGCTGGATAATCTGGTGCCAGGAGATGAATCCTATGAGGAAAAAGCAGAATATTTATATCATAAGGGCTGTTCAAATGTTATTGTAACCCTTGGAAATAAGGGTTCTTATCTTCGAAACAAAGATTATTCCATCCATATTCCTGCTATTAAATTCAATACAGTTGACAGCAACGGCGCTGCCAACTGTTTCATCTCTGCACTGGCAGTGGCTTTAAGTCAGAGTCATCCTCTGCTTTATTCTATCTGCTTCGCTACTTATGCAGCAGGAATCAGCACTACTCAGCAGGGAGTTATGACCTCTCTTCCTGACAAACAGCAATTAGACGGATATACAGATGATATTCAAGATTTTTACAATTCTCTCAACTGCTAATAATATCAGCACATAAAAAAACCAAGGACAGTTTATTGCTATATCTTTCATAACAATAAACTGTCCTATTCAATCATCTAAACCCACAACTTATTTTCTCATTTTTATTTTTTCGCCGCAAATGTAATCATCACCTTAAACAGATCCCCATCCAGGTATAGCTTAAACTCACCTCCCTGCAGCTCTGTCAGGCTCTTTGCAATAGAGAGTCCCAGTCCGCTTCCTTCTGTATTTCTCGCCACATCTCCTCTGATAAATCGTTCTGTCAGTTCATCCGCAGAGATATTCAAAGGCTGTGCTGAAATATTTTTCAGGGAAAAGGTTACCTTTTTTGTTTCTGTTGCTGATCTCTGCATAAACTCTGGTGCCCTCCATTGCGTACTTCACAACATTGCCGAATACGTTTTCCAGAACACGCCACATTCTCTGACCGTCTGCGTAGATAATGGACGGTTCGTCTGTGAAATGTACCATCATAGTCAGGTTCTTCTCCTGGAATTTCTCTTCAAATTCTCCGATCACCTGCTGCACCATTTCCACAAAATCAATATCATTCATCTCCAGCTTAATGTTTCCGGTGCTTGCCTTGGATGCCTCTACCACATCCTCTGTGAGCACCTTCAGTCTCTGGGATTTCTCATCCAGGATGCGTAAGTATTCCTGTATTTTCGGATCTGTCGGATTTTCCCGTTTCATCAGATCTACATAATTAATAATGGAAGTCAGAGGCGTTTTCAGGTCATGGGAAACATTTGTGATCAGCTCTGTCTGCATTCTTTCCTTTTTCAGGCTGTTCTCCACAGCAGCATCCAGACCACTGCCAATATTGTTAATATATTCTGCCATCACCTTCTGTTTTCCTGTAAGTGTATCTGTTTTGATCTTATATTGCAGTTCTCCATCGCTTATTTTCTTCAGACCATCCATAATAAGATCCAGCCCATCCGCTTTTCTGATGATAAAAATCACAGCAGCCGCATCTACAATCAGTAATATCATCAGGAATACTCCTGCACCTGTGAATCCGCAACCAATGATCAGGAACTGCAAGAATAAAAATGCTCCTCCCACAAGCAGAACTTTTATTTTTTCTGCTGTATTTCTGGAAAAAGCTCTGGCAAAATCGACAAGCTTCCCACTGCATTTTCCAATCCATTTCAGAACTGTTCTAATCAGACTGTTTTTCCATAAGGTTCCTGCTTTTATTCTTCTTACCAGACTGAGATATCCGATCAGGAACCATGCCATTGTATAAGTCCCACATATGAGACAGGTAACAATCACTGTCACCACTGCATGACTGTAACCCAATGATGAGTTGGCGATCAACGTTCCCGATATGATCGTTCCTGCCAGCCATATACCGATCACTGCTCCTGCCGCAATTTCTGTATACCATCTGTCAAATCCATTCAGATGGATTTCTTCATCCTTCGGTTTCCTTCCTGCAGTCACAGTCAGCCACACCATACCGATCAGCCAGAGAACACTTCCGAAGACCGCTCCTGCCAGCATCGGAAACATAAGCTTTGAATATGTCTCATAGTTTTCTGCCTCATCAGCCATGGAATCTGCCACAGAAAATTTCGTATCAACCGAAACTGCAAACACAAAATCCTTTGTGTCAAAGCTCTGGTCAATGGTATGATTCCACACCTGCAGATCTGCATCCGGAATATTTGTAACGCACTTACTTAATTCCGGGTAAACAACTGCATATGCTTTTTCTTTAAATATTGTCTCAAGGTTCTGCTCCAGCTGTGAATAGCTGCTGTATGCTTTTCTGTTTGTATAGATTGTCTTTTTCTCTTTATCTGCGAAAAGATATGTGAGATTGGTACTCCCTTCCTCATAGTCTCCGGACGTATGGTATACAGACGTAAGTGATATGGCACAGTCACTGACATTTATATCATCCTGAACAGCTCTGATACAGTCCAGAACCTTGGCCAGTTCACTATAGGCATCTTCAAGTTTTCCATTCCATTCCGTACTGGAATTGACTGCATCCGGAAGACTTTCCGCACCCTGAGGCTTGAATTTCTCTGTAAATTCCTCTATCTCACAGAAATAAAACTCCGGATATTCTGTATTATGTTCTTTATCTGTAATACTTCCCAGACTTCGGTCATCTGAATCGCTCCAGTAACCCAGCTCAATGGCAGCATCTATTTTCTGTTTTTCTGTTTTTTCTGCAAATTTTGTCTCATAGGAATCATCATACTCTTCCATGATATCCTGATCATAATTAACCTTTAATATCCCATCTGTCGCCAGTTTCTTAAAATCACTTAAGGAAAAATAATAACTGCTGCCATCCGAGGCCTTACACTGGATAAACTGCCCTGCATCGTCAAGACTTCCATCATCATATCCCTCTCTAACTCCGATCCAGTCCTGCGCCCACTCCAGCAGATCTTTTACAGAATATGCCACGCCAGATGTATTCTTAAAAGAAAGCTCCCTCAACGAATCACGGTTGATTTCCTTTTCTTCAAACTCTGCCAGATCGATCACTGCCGATGAACCTGCGTTTGTAAGATAATTTATATCCTCTTTTGCTGACAGACTTTCCAGAATATCCGTACCTCTGGAATTCAGACGCTCCCTGAATCCCTCTGACTGAATGTAACTTTTCCCTCTGTCATCCAGACGGATTCCCGTCTGATAAATCATTACAAAAAATGCTGCACATATCACAGCTGCCACAGCCGCCAGATGTACGATCACGATCCAGACCGCCTTGGCAACATTGCTCCTGTATCCTTTTCCCTTCATAATTTTGTCCCTTTCCTTTGCATTCGCTCCGTTACTTGATTTAGGTCAAGCGGATAAAATCATCCGCTTCGCTACTTGATTCGGTTAAATTTTTTCAATTTTATACCCAAGTCCCCACACAACCTTCAGGTATCTTGGCTCCCTTGGATTAATTTCAAATTTTTTCTCTGATATGCCGGATATGCACTGCCACTGTATTATCTGCTGCAACTGCTTCCTCATTCCAGATGTTTTCGTAGATCTGATTAATGGAAAATACCCTTCCCTGATTCTTCATCAGAAGAAACAGGATATTGTACTCAATAGGTGTCAGCTTTACCACATCACCGTCTACCCTGACTTCCTTCAGATCATCGTTTATACTCAGACCTCCTGTCTCGTAGATATGAGCATTCTCCACAGGTATTGCTGCTCCCAGCCTTGTATATCTGCGAAGCTGTGATTTCACCCTCGCCACCAGTTCCAGCGGATTAAAAGGTTTTGTCACATAATCATCTGCTCCTACATTTAATCCAAGGATCTTATCTGCATCTTCTGATTTCGCAGAAAGAATAATGATCGGAAGAGGATTCTCTTCCCTTATCTTCAAAGTAGCCCGGATGCCATCCAGCTTCGGCATCATAATATCTATGATCAGCAGATCCACCGGCTGACTGCGCAGTATATTGATTGCTTCCAAACCATCATATGCTTTAAAAACCACATAGCCTTCCTGCTCCAAATAAATGCTGATTGCCTCTACAATGTCTTTATCGTCATCGCAGACCAGAATATTTGCCACTTTATACACCTCCCTCATCATCCGAAATGCCTGTCTGAAATCTCTCATTACAGACACTCCGGCTTCTTATTTTGTGTTTCTGCTATTAGAATAATCGAAGCATCTTAATATGAAAGGGACAAATTCTTAAGATTTTCTTATGATTATTCACTTTTCGCAGTCAAAATATCAGGCTGTTAATCTGTCACTTTTATCAGGCTCCTATTTTCATCCAATTCTTCTATTCGTTCTGCTGTATACATTTTTTATCTCATCTTTTCTCTTTTTCTGACAGTCAATAATAGACTGAAAATCATTATATCATTTCACATATATTACTTCTATAGAATATTCTCTTCTGTTTCCCATTTCCACACCCATCACTGTTTATTCCATTCTCCATAACTCACAACCAATCTATAGCAACCCTCGTAAATAATACTTCCATCAACGCACCAGGGGATCATCGTTATATGTTTTTTGGGTATTTTATTAACAATCTTCATACATATCGCATATTTTTTTGATTGATTTTGTACAATATTATTTATTTTTCGGCAAAACAATGCTACAATGTTTTACAAGATTAGAGCGTGTCTGAAAAAGGCTTTCTGCAAGATGTGCGTCACAATTTGTGGTATATTTTGCCCGGATGAGGGCGCCGTAGCGGGCTACGGCAACTGAATTCGGGTGAAATATCCCGCAAAGTGGGGCGTGCAGATTGCGGGAATGATTTTTCAGACACACTCTAGTGTACTGATTTATAACTGTTCAATGGTCTGCTAACCGCAAAGCTACTGAACAGTTACACGTTTTTTTTTCAACGAGGGAGGTATTCTTATGAATCTGGAAAACATGACAAAAATCTACGCCCGTGGTGACAGCCGCATTCAGCTGAAGGTAATTCCCGGACATTTCGTCACATCTCAGTCACATATCACTCACTATCTGGATCTTACAACTATGAAATCCAGAACTGCCGAAGCACAGAATATTGCTCACGAACTGGCTGCTAATTATGAAGTATCTACTCCTGTTGATACCATTATCTGTATGGACGGACTGGAAGTAATTGGCGCATATCTTTCTGAAGAACTTACCAAAGCCGGCATTTTTTTCCCTGAATGCTCATCAGACGATCTACGTGATTACTCCTGAATCCAGCAATTCCGGACAGATTATCTTCCGTGATAATTTTCAGCCAATGATCAAGGGCAAAAATGTACTGATCCTCAATGGTTCGATTACCACAGGCTCTACTTTGTCCAAAGCAATCGAGAGCATTCTGTATTACGGAGGCACTATCAGAGGTATCGCAGCCATATTCAGCAGAGTAGACAGCGTGGCTTCTCTCCCTGTATATTCTATTTTTTAACACCAAAGATATACCGGACTATCATTCCTATTCATCTACAAAATGTCCAATGTGTCAGAGGCAGCAAAAAAGTCGATGCCATTGTCAGCAGCTACGGATATTCAGCTCTGTAAATCTTCGAAGTATTTTATAAAGAAATTGTTACCAGAATTGATGACTTTGTCTGGGGACCGGTGATGCTGATCCTGTTGGTCGGAACCGGTATCTTCCTGACTGTGCGCACCAGATTTCTTACATGGCGTAACCTTGGCTATGCACTGAAAAGCACACTCAGCAAGGAAGCCCGCACCAAGAGCCGCGGACAGGGAGATGTATCTCCTTTTTCCGCACTGACAACCGCACTGGCAGCCACCATCGGTACCGGAAATATCGTCGGTGTTGCCACAGCCATGGTTTCCGGTGGTCCCGGAGCTCTGGTATGGAACTTCTCCGATATCGCCAACGCACTGATGGCTATCCCGAACCTGATCTGCATGCTCCTGTTAAGCGGCGAGATTGCCAAAGATGTAAAAGAATTCCAGCCGGAGATTAAAAAATAGTTACCCACATCATTCTTTTTATCATCCTGAAGTAAAATGCAGCCAGAACCTTGTTCCGTCAGGTTCTGGCTGCATTTTACAGAAATCTTGTACGCCGGGTACAAATAAACACTTACTTTATTGATGGCATACTTCCATATACTGTTTTACATCTGAAGCAATTGATATATATGGTGTTCCATATGGGATCCAGGTTGACTGAAAAGCATGATATACATCTGATTTTCCCGGCCATACTGTTCCTATCACATTATTATTTTCATCTAACTGATGAAACCAGGAACCATTTTTATGATCCAATACCTTATCATCCAGGTATCTCATAAACTCTTCATAATCTTTTGCATATTTCTGCTTATGAGTTATATGACATAAGACTGCTGATGTATTGATTGCCTCTGCCAATGTCCAATGCATTCTGTCATGAACAACAGGTTTTCCATCCCAGTCAGTCGTATACACAATTCCAGGATTTCCATCCACATTCCAGGAATCTTCAACTGCTCTGTTGTAAAGTTTCTCTGCAGCTTTTAAATATACTTCTGCAGAATCAGGGGTATCTTTATAAGAAGAATATGCCCACTGCACGATCAATCTGGCCCACTCAATTCCATGGCCCGGTGTTGCTCCATAAGGTTTAAAACGATCAGCAGGACATTCTTTATTGCAATCAAGATCAGCTTTCCATTCCTTTGTAAAATGTTCAGGTATTCTCCAGTCATTTGCGCTTGCCCATGCAATAACATGATCTATAATTCTTCCTGCACGTATTCTGTACTTTTCTTCTTTTATTGCATCTGCTACTGCCAGAAACGCTTCTACTGTATGCATATTTGCGTTAAGACCGCGATAATCATCAAGAACTGTAAATTCTGTATTCCAGGTATCATAAGTAAGTCCCTGTTTTTCATCCCAGAACCGTTTATCAAATAATTCCAATGCATCTTTAAGCAGAGTTTCTGCATTTTTTTCTCCTGCCAGCAAAGCAGAAGAAGCAGCCAGAAGAACAAATGCATGAGCATAACACTGTTTATCTGGCAGGAATTTATTATCCGGTGTAATTCCCGGATACCATCCTCCATTTTCACAATCTTTCAGTTCTTCCAGTAATCCATGTACAGCACCATGGACCAGTGCTGGACTTTCTTTATCCCCAAGCATGATTCCCATACTATATACATGGACCATACGGCATGTGATCCATGTTTCTCTGTTTCTGTCTTTCCATGGTGTTCCATCATCCCCAAGGAAATAAGCACTTCCTCCCGGTGATAAAAATCCTTTTCCAAAATTTAAAAGATTTTTCTGCAATTCACCTAAGAACATTTTATTTTCTTCTGTATCTATCTGATATTTTTTACCCGAATTTTCCCATCTTAATCTTACCTTTCACTTCCAAAAAAATTTTCCAGTTTCTCTTATAGCACAAAAAATGCACCTCATACCGAGGTGCCTCATGTAGCAGGGCTACAAGGATTCGAACCTTGAACTGACGGAGTCAGAGTCCGTCAGAACATGCGTCAGAATCCCTGTAAATTCAGGCTTCCTCGCCTTATAATTTTTTAAAATTGACCTATCAGATTTCTTATACTGATACAGGTGTTTTCATCTGTTCTGCAATTTCCTTGATTCTGTCAATTCCATATCCTGTATATTTCGCAATCTTATCTATTGGTTCGTTACCTTCAATCATCATTTTTGCCAATGATAAATTTTTCTGTTCGATTCCTTTTCCAATACCTTGTTCGATTCCCCGTTCAATGCCTTGTTCAATGCCCTGCTCAACAAGTGCTTTACTTAAATTACACATATCACGCACCTCACTTTCAAACTCTGCTGTCATTGCAATATCAAACTCATCATTTAAACGTTTCTTCTTTTCTTCTGGTGTTGCAGTTGTTGAAAACAGCACATTTAACAAATCCAGAATTTCCAGATCACTGCTTTCATCCGCATCACCAAGATTAAGTATGACAACTTCCATAAGGTCATATGCTTCTGATTTCACAAACGAGTTACCACGAACAGAATCTTCAACGGTATGATATCTGAATATTCCATTCTTCCTTTTCTTCGCCGGATCAGGACATATCCAGATACTATATACCTTCTGTATCTTCTCATAATGTTCATCTGTAAAGACCGTTCCATACTGCTCTGAAATCATTCTGGCACAATAGTAGAAACCTCTTGTTACCAGTGGATATCCCGGTGTATCATTTAACTGAATCTCCAGATTTATAATAAGCTGTACCGGCTCTTTGCTCTCTGGCAGGGTTGCTTTAAAACGAATATCATAATACACTGTCTGGTCTTTGACAGCATTTGCCTCTGTGTTTAAACCATCCAAACGTTTATCGCCATTTAGTCTTTCATCACGATTCAGCTGATCCTGATGGACTGCATGTTCCGATAACTCCACATTTTCATTCAGACAATTATCGCAGATAAATTTTACGCTATACTGCGAAAACTCTTTTGTACAAGACTTCAAAATCCAGGCAATAACTGCTTTATACGTCAGCAATTTTTTCGCACATTCATCATCTCCCGCAAGCATGTCTTCTACTTCTTCTATTTTTATGTTACCACAAGCATCTATTTTCAGCAAGTTTCCCTCGAAAAAACATTTCGACAAAAGCTCCTATGCTGAGCAAATCTTTTACGCTACAGTTGTCTCTTCTTTTATTCCGGGAAGTTTAACAACCTGTCGTACCTCTCCATTTGAAACTACCTTTTTACGGATAGCAATATAATATTTTTGAGTTGTTGACTCAAGATCACCAATATAGGCAGCTATCTCTTCTACTCGTGCACCACTTTCATACATTCTGGTTGCAAATGTTTTTCTGAAAATATGCAATCCACCTTTAACTCCCTGTAATTCTGCATTTTTCATAATAACTTTCATGCGGTGTTCTAAATTAGAAGCTGTATTAATCTTTCCCGTTTTTTGTGGTCACTATAAATTCATCTGGCAGACTGCTGTCCCGACTGTATTTTATTTTCTGTAAGATATATTTTGCTTCTTTATTCAGTTCTATCGTTCTTGCCTTTTGATTCTTAGTGCTACCTTCCAGAGATACATAGTTGTTTTCTTCATCAGATTCTTTATTTCGATTTTTTACCATGGATATACTTTTCTCAATTACCAGATAAGCTCCTTACAACTAAAAAATCCCCATTTTTTCCATAGTTTCACCTGTGACAAAAATATTTGCTGAATTTTTATGTGATCCAATATCAGCTCCTGCAAGATATCCTTGAAACTTTCTTTCAGAAGCGTGTATATATCTGCAACGCTATTACTGTTGTTTTCTGAGATGATCTGTCGAATTTGTTCCTTTGCAACTGCCATAAAAAATACAAACTATTTTACACTACCTATCTTTTAGTAACTGTTCAGCATCCTTGCAAGATAATAGACTGCTGAATGGTTACTTAAGATCTATATATGTTGGTTCACCAGCACCACCAATAATTTTATCAGCAATATCTAAATCTTCATCTATTTGGATTCGAAACTTCTCCCCAACCGGTTCCCATCCATAATTATTTTCTTTTGAATATATCTCGTCAGAATCAGTTTTTTCCTGTACATAATATTCATCATCCAGTTGTTCTGCTGATTGTAAATCCCACCGGATTTTTCTCTGATACAATTGTAAATCGAGATATTGACAGTTTTTGTCTGGCAGCGACATCTGGAAGTTATCCTCATCAACTACATCGCCTTCTTCATAGTCACCAAAAAACACTGGTTTCGAACCTCAATTCATTTTCCGGTCCAAATCCTGCACCTTCAAAACTCACTGGATTGCCAAAACTATCTGTGCCTTTCAGTTTCAATTCATATTCATTAAGCCATTTATCATCCGGAGTCACCCCAAGTGCCGTAATCCTGGAATGTAAATCGTTCATCGCAAGTTCCTTTAAAATCAGATTACCTCCATCTCCACCTGAAATTTCCATATTCATTTTCTTTCGTATCGTCTGCTCTTTTAATTGCTCTGCTGTAATAGTAAAGTCATAAACAAACTCCGTAATATTCTCAGAACGATTTTTCTCAGAAATTGGCGCGCTACTTCCCACATCCAAAACAAGATGTATCTCTGTTTCTCCAGCTGGCAGTTCCACACCATCATACTCCTGCATCAGAACCATTTCTGTATCCATCTCATATTTTGTATAAGAGTCCAAATCCATTAGCCCTGTCGTGCTGCTAAAACTCTGATATCGCTTACCATTAATCAATGTTTTTTCATCATTAATCCATAAATATAGAGATTCTTTCTTTTTTTGCTTCATAGTCAGGTTTTACTGATACAATCAAACTATAATTATCCAAAATTACTTCGTTGATTGTTAATGATATCCCACTCTTTGTCTGTACCTGATTTATCACTTCTGTATAGGCAGACAAATCTTTGGAAAATCCCATCAGCTCTCCTATTTTTGTAGTAAATTCTTTAACTGCCGCCTGAACATGCGAATTACCAGCCACTGTGATAAAAGCCAAAAGGATTGCTGCTGCCTGACCGATTTTTCGCCTGTACAGCCTGAAAATATCGCCTCTCTTTATTGTCCATGGTTTTCCTGCTTCTGCTATCAGTTCTTCATCAACCTTTCCAAACTCTTGTGAAAAGTCTAAGTATTTTTTGCATATCAACACCTCACGTTTCAAAATACGATATAGTTTTTTTGCGATTACGGCATAAATTTGTTTTAATACACCCTTGGGATACGCCATGTCTTTTCGCAATATCCTTTATGGAATCCAGATACCAATAACGCCTGATAAAAATATCCCTGTCTGAATCTGACAGTTTTCTCAGAAAATTTTCTATGATTTTTATCAGTTCTTTTTCCGCGATTTTTTCATCCACTACATAAGAAAAGCTTAATTCATCCATTTCACCACAAACGTCAGCAACATGCCCATCCATGCGCTTCGCAGCCTGCTTTTTACGAAAACAATCAATTGCAAATCCTCGTGCAATTTTTCCAACATATGCAGATAATACAGACGGCCTCCTGGGTGGTATATATTCCCACGCAGCAAGCCACGTATCATTTAAACATTCTTCCACATCCTCATGATTATTTAAAAGATTCCATACAATTTTATAACAATAACCCGAATACTTATTGCTTAACTCCTGAATTGCCGTTTCATCTCTGTTAAAAAACAACTCGATAATTTTTATATCCTCCACCGCATTTCTCCTTTTATTGTTTCAATAAGTAGGCGTTTGCGAAACGCCAAAAGCCGCATAAATACGGCATTTTTTTCGTTGTTAAAATAAAATATCTCCTCAAGGTTTATGGTAAAATAGAATTGCCTAGAAACTAATTAACCAATCCACCTAAAGGAGATATACCTACATGATAACATATAAACAGCTCACTTTGGCAGAAAT
>ENA-OQCV01000005-OQCV01000005.1-human-gut-metagenome-genome-assembly--contig:-NODE-5-length-63730-cov-5.084965_pt1 | contig 63730 bp, 70 predicted proteins | sample MGYA00242766_ERZ504592 | MGnify/ENA primary metagenome ERZ504592 (study PRJEB26092, sample SAMD00036315) | human gut metagenome | host: Homo sapiens | study: EMG produced TPA metagenomics assembly of the...
ATAGCAAAAAGAGAGAGAGGGAGAAACGGGACACCCCGCCCCCCGCCGCTTATGGCAGATACAACAATGTGATACTGACCGATACAGAGCTTTCCGGGCTGAAAACAGAGCTGCCCGACAAGTGGGAGTATTATATTGACCGGCTTTCCTGCCATATCGCTTCCACCGGGAAGCAGTACCACAGCCATGCAGCCACCATTTACAAGTGGGCGCAGGAGGACGCTGCCAAAGGCAAGGCTGCCCCGAAACAGGGCATACCCGATTATTCATGCAAGGAGGGCGAGAGCTTATGAAAAACGAGATGGAAGCTATGATTACGGACATTACAGCCACTACCGCCGAAGCGGAGGACTACACAGGCGAGGACGGGCTTTTATACTGCGGCAAGTGCCATACGCCCAAAGAAGCCTACTTTGCAGAGGGAAAGACCTGTTTCGGGCGTGACCGCCACCCAACAGACTGCGACTGCCAGCGAGCAGCCCGTGAAAAGCAGCAAGCCGCCGAAAGCCGACAGAAGCACCTTGAAAAAGTGGAGGACTTGAAACGCCGGGGCTTTACCGACCCTGCTATGCGGAACTGGACATTTGAGCATGACAACGGCAGAAACCCGCAGACCGAAACCGCCCGCTTTTATGTGGATAGCTGGGAAACCATGCAGGCTGAAAATATCGGCTACCTGTTCTGGGGCGGCGTGGGGACAGGAAAAAGCTACCTTGCCGCCTGTATCGCCAACGCCCTTATGGAAAAAGAGGTTGCCGTCTGCATGACAAACTTTGCAACCATACTCAATGACCTTGCCGCCAGCTTTGAGGGCAGGAACGAATATATTTCCCGCCTTTGCAGCTACCCTCTGCTGATACTTGATGATTTCGGTATGGAGCGAGGGACGGAATACGGGCTGGAACAGGTTTACAGCGTGATTGACAGCCGTTACCGAAGCGGCAAGCCGCTGATCGCTACGACCAACCTCACGCTGGAGGAATTGCAGCACCCGCAGGACACGCCCCACGCCCGTATCTATGACAGGCTGACTTCCATGTGCGCCCCCGTCCGCTTCACGGGCAGCAACTTCCGAAAGGAAACCGCACAGGAAAAGCTGGAACGATTAAAGCAACTGATGAAGCAGCGAAAGGAGAGCCTATGACAGAAACCAAACAGACAAGCACCACCAAAACAGACCGCCGCCCGGACTGTGTGACGGAAATCCGCATGGGCAACTCCGTCCTTACCGTTTCCGGCTTCTTCAAGCAGGGCGCAACCGACACCGCAGCCGACAAGATGATGAAAGTGCTGGAAGCGGAAGCTGCTACACCAAAAAACGGCGATTTGACCGACCATAAAGAAGCAGATTTGACGCTTTTGCCGCTATACAGACAGCCGCCCCATGTGGTACAATCAAGGTACGGAATAGTGGGGCTGGCTGTCGGAAACGGAGGATTTTATGTTAAGACAGACCAACCAACAACCAATTACCGCCCTTTACCCAAGACTATCCCATGAGGACGAGCTGCAAGGCGAAAGCAATTCCATTTCCAATCAGAAGCGTATCCTTGAAACCTATGCAAAGCAGAACGGCTTTTCCAATCTGCGCTGGTACACGGACGACGGTTATTCTGGTGCGAACTTTCAAAGACCCGGTTTTCAAGCCATGCTTGCGGACATTGAAGCCGGAAAAGTCGGGACAGTTATCGTAAAGGATATGTCGAGGTTAGGGCGAAACTACCTGCAAGTGGGAATGTACACGGAAATGATTTTCCCACAGAAAGGTGTCCGCTTCATCGCTATCAATGACGGAGTGGACAGCGCACAGGGCGACAATGACTTTGCCCCGCTGCGGAATATCTTTAACGAATGGCTGGTGAGAGATACGAGCAAGAAAATCAAAGCAGTAAAACGCTCAAAAGGCATGAGTGGCAAGCCCATCACAAGCAAGCCTGTGTATGGCTACCTCATGGACGAGGACGAAAATTTCATTATTGACGAGGAAGCTGCACCCGTAGTCAAGCAGATATACAACCTCTGCCTTGCCGGGAATGGTCCGACCAAGATAGCCCGTATGCTCACAGAGCAGAAAATCCCCACGCCGGGGACGCTGGAATACCGCAGGACGGGCAGCACCCGCCGCTACCACCCCGGCTATGAGTGCAAGTGGGCGACCAATACCGTTGTGCATATCCTTGAAAACCGGGAATACACAGGCTGTCTGGTAAACTTCAAGACGGAAAAACTCTCTTACAAAGTCAAGCACAGTGTAGAAAATCCCCCGGAAAAGCAAGTGATTTTCGAGAACCACCACGAGCCTATCATAGACACCCAAACATGGGAACGGGTGCAGGAGCTTCGCAAGCAGCGCAAACGCCCCAACCGCTATGATGAAGTAGGCTTGTTCTCCGGCATACTGTTCTGTGCAGACTGCGGCAGTGTGATGTATCAGCAGCGATACCAGACGGACAAGCGCAAGCAGGACTGTTATATCTGCGGCAACTACAAGAAACGCACCCATGACTGTACGGCGCACTTTATCCGCACCGACCTCTTGACCGCTGGCGTACTCTCCAATCTGCGGAAAGTGACAAGCTATGCGGCAAAGCATGAAGCCCGGTTTATGAAGCTCTTGATTGAGCAGAACGAGGACGGGGGCAAGCGCAGGAACGCCGCCAAGAAAAAGGAGCTGGAAGCCACCGAGAAACGCATAGCCGAGTTATCCGCTATCTTCAAGCGGCTGTATGAGGACAGCGTGACCGGGCGCATATCAGACGAGCGTTTCACAGAGCTGTCGGCAGACTATGAAGCAGAACAACGGGAGCTGAAAGAAAGAGCCGCTGCTATCCAAGCGGAGCTTTCCAAAGCACAGGAAGCCACCGTGAACGCAGAAAAGTTTATGAATGTTGTTCGGCGGCATACCAGCTTTGAAGAACTTACCCCTACTCTGCTGCGGGAGTTTGTAGAGAAAATCGTTGTGCATGAGTGCAGCTATGACGAGAACAAGACCCGCAGACAGGACATTGAGATTTATTATTCTTTTGTTGGCAAGGTGGACTTGCCCGAATAACCGCCCGACCTGTCCGACACAAGAGCTAAGTGCCGGATAGGAACGGCGAAAAATTTTTTACACTTCTATTACTTCTTTATCGCACATCAGTAAAGTCTCAGGGCATGAAGCAGCTCATGGCCGGTGGCGGCGTGGCACTGATCGGCACGACTCTGGTGCCGCTGCTTTCTGGACTTTTTGGTTAAACAGAAAGCATACGAGGTTGGAATTCTGATGAGGGCGGCGGTGAGCCGCCCCTTTTTACATAGCCAGGTATCTGATTGGAATTGGAGACCTGGCTATTTTTTGCCCATTTGCAGGTGCACATGCAGATGGAAAATCACTATTCATCAGCCTATAAGGGCGCATCGTACAAGGAGGTACACATTTATGGCATTTTTCAACAGCGCAGTAACTGTTCTTCAGACTCTCGTCATCGCACTGGGTGCCGGTCTCGGCATCTGGGGAGCTATCAACCTGCTGGAGGGCTACGGCAATGACAACCCTGGTGCCAAGTCTCAGGGCATGAAGCAGCTGATGGCTGGCGGCGGCGTGGCACTGATCGGCACGACTCTGGTGCCGCTGCTTTCCGGTCTGTTCGGTTAAGCAAAAGCTGTCGGAGCGAAGATTCCGACCGGGCGGCGAAAGCTGCCTGTTACATAGTCAGGTGCAGGCAATATCCGCAGCTGGCTATTTTCTGCGCTCCCCGGCAGGTGCACATGTTGGAAGTATGGCGCAGAACCGCAGTTTAGAATCGCACCGGCTGATAGGCCGGACAAATTACAGGAGGACAAATCTATGGCGTTTCTTACTACAACTGCATCGGCACTGTCTCTTTTCTCCCAGCTGTTCATGCTTCTGTCCCGGATGGCGAAGCTGTTCGGCGTGTTTGCGTAAGGAAGGAGGCGGCTCATGCAGAGTATCCTTGAACAGATCACAGATTGGATCAAGAGCATGATCATCAGCGGTATCATGGGAAATCTTTCAGGGATGTTCGATTCGGTCAACCAGCAGGTTGGACAGATCGCAGGCGATGTGGGAACCACACCGGCGAACTTTTCACCTGCGGTCTTTTCTATGATCCGCAACATCTCGGAATCCGTGATCCTGCCCATTGCCGGAATGGTGCTGACATTCATCGCCTGTTATGAGCTGATCCAGATGCTCATCGAGCATAACAATCTGGCAAATTTCGAGACATGGACATTTTTCAAATGGGTCTTTAAGACCTTTCTGGCAGTGACTCTGATCTCGAACACATTCAATATTACGATGGCTGTCTTTGATGTGGCGCAGCAAGTGATCTCCCGAAGTGGCGGGCTGATTTCCGGCAGTACGTCCGTCAGCGATGCGACTTTGACAGCAATGCAGGCCACGCTGGAAGGCATGGACTTGGGACCGCTGCTGGGACTGTATTTGCAGACCTTTGTGGTTCAGGTCACGATGCTGGCGTTGTCGGCTATCATCTTTGTCATCGTGTATGGCCGAATGGTGGAAATATATCTCATGGTGAGCCTTGCACCGATTCCGTTCGCAACCTTTGGAAACCATGAGCAGAGCCATACCGGTCAAAACTATCTGCGCTCCCTGTTTGCGCTGGGATTCCAGGGTTTTCTTATCATGATCTGTGTAGGCATCTATGCAGTTCTGATTCAGAACCTGTCCTTTTCGGATAACATCATCAGCAGCATTTGGGGCGTTATGGGCTATACGGTTTTGCTGGCATTTACGCTGTTTAAGACGGGAAGCCTCGCAAAATCCGTGTTTGCAGCGCATTAAGGAAGGAGGCATGATTCATGGCATCTTATATTTCTGTTCCGCGTGACCTTTCAAAGGTCAAAACCAAGGTCTTTATGAACCTGACCAAACGGCAGATTCTCTGCTTCGGAGCCGGTGCGCTGATTGGCGTTCCGGTTTTCTTTTTGCTCAAATCCAGCGGGAATCTGAGCCTTGCCGCACTTGGCATGATGGCAGTAATGCTGCCGCTTTTCTTTCTTGCCATGTACGAGAAAGACGGTCAGCCGCTGGAAGTGGTGGCAAAGCATTTCTATGAGGCAAAGTTCAAGAGGCCGAAAACGCGGCCTTACAAAACAAAAAATTACTATGCACTGCTGGTACAGCAGGCAGACGTGGAAATGGAGGTAAATCGCATTGTTCAAAATTCTCGAAAAGCTGACAGCGAAGAATAAAAAGCAGGATGACATCCGAATGCCGTCTCATCTGTCAGCCGCAGAGCAGAAACAAGTGCAGACGGTGATCGACCGTGCAAGGGGTGACCGCACGGTTCCGCACTCGGCACAGGAGAGCATTCCCTTTCAGCGGATGTTCCCGGATGGTATCTGCCGTGTGACGGACAACTACTATACCAAAACCATTCAGTTTCAGGACATCAATTACCAGCTGGCACAACAGGAAGATCAGACAGCTATCTTTGAGGAATGGTGCAGCTTTCTGAACTTCTTTGATTCCAGCATCCGCTTCGAGCTTTCTTTTATGAATATGGCTACGGATGCCTCGAATTTTGAGAAGATGGTGCGTATCCCGTACCAGAAGGATCATTTTAATCCGGTGCGCACGGAGTACAGCACCATGCTCCGCCGTCAGCTTGCCCAGGGCAACAACGGCCTGACCAAGACGAAGTACCTGACGTTTGGCATTGAGGCGGAATCCATGAAGCAGGCAAAGCCGAGGCTCATTCACATCGAGATCGACCTGATGAACAACTTCAAACGCTTGGGTGTCCGGGCAAAATTGCTGAACGGCAAGGAACGGCTTCATTTGATGCACGATATGTTCCACATGGGTGACCATGACCGATTCAATTTCGATTGGAAGTGGCTGCCGGAGAGCGGGCTGTCGGTAAAGGACTTTATTGCACCGACCGGTTTTGTGCCTTTCCGAAGAACCGTGTTTTTCAGATGGGTGGGATGTATGGTTCCATGTCCTATCTCCAGATTACGGCTTCCGACCTGTCGGATCAGCTGCTGAAGGACCTTTTTGGATATGGAATCCAGCCAGATTGTGACCATGCACATTCAGTCGGTAGACCAGAATAAAGCAATCAAGTCCATTAAGCACACCATTACGGAGCTGGATCGTTCCAAGATTGAGGAACAGAAGAAAGCTGTCCGTTCCGGATATGATATGGACATCATTCCGTCAGATTTGGCAACTTACGGCAAGGACGCAAAGGCACTGCTGAAAGAATTGCAGAGCCAGAATGAGCGTATGTTCCTACTGACCTTTCTGGTGATGAACACCGGCGAAACGGAGCAGGAGCTGGAAACCAATGTGTTTCAGGCTTCCAGCATTGCACAGAAGTACAACTGCAACCTGCGCCGTCTGGACTTCCAGCAGGAGCAGGGGCTGATGAGCTGCCTGCCGCTGGCACAGAACCTGATTGAGATTCAGCGCAGCATGACGACCAGCAGTACAGCAATTTTCGTGCCGTTTACTACCCAGGAACTGTTTCAGACCGGGAAAGAAGCTCTGTACTATGGGCTGAATGCTCTGTCCAACAACCTGATTATGGTTGACCGGAAAAAGCTCAAGAATCCCAACGGGACTGATTCTGGTACCCCGGTTCCGGTAAATCCTTCTCTGCCAAGAGAGAAATCGCCAATGCGTTCCTGGTGACGGATGACGATGTAATCGTGTGCGATCCCGAAGCTGAGTACACAGCACTGGTGCAGAAATTTGAGGGGCAGGTCATTAAAATCAGCCCTTCCAGCACGCAGTATATCAACCCAATGGACATCAATGCGAATTATTCGGAAGAGGATAATCCGATTGCCCTGAAAGCAGATTTCATCTTGTCACTGTGCGAGCTGATCGTGGGCGGCAAAGAAGGCTTGCAGCCGGTAGAAAAGACGGTTATCGACCGCTGCGTTCATCAGATTTACCAGACCTATTTTGAGCATCCTGTGCCGGAGAACATGCCGGTGTTGCAGGACTTGTACGAGGCACTGCTTCGGCAGGATGAAAAGGAAGCACACCATGTGGCAACAGCACTGGAAATCTATGTGACCGGTTCGCTGAACCTGTTTAATCACCGCACCAATGTAGATATCAATAACCGGCTGGTCTGCTATGACATCAAGGAGCTGGGCAAGCAGCTGAAAAAGATCGGTATGTTGGTGGTGCAGGATCAGGTCTGGGGGCGTGTGACCGCCAACCGTAATGCTGGTAAAGCCACCCGCTACTATATGGACGAGTTCCATCTGCTTTTGAAAGAGGAGCAGACAGCGGCCTACAGCGTAGAAATCTGGAAGCGATTCCGTAAATGGGGCGGTATTCCCACCGGCATCACCCAGAATGTGAAAGACCTGCTTTCTTCCCGCGAAGTGACGAACATTTTTGAAAACAGCGACTTCATTTATATGCTGAATCAGGCAGCCGGTGACCGTCAGATTCTGGCGGATCAGCTGAATATCAGCCCGCACCAGCTGTCCTATGTGACCCACTCCGGCGAAGGTGAAGGACTGCTGTTCTACGGAAATGTGATTTTGCCATTCGTTGATCGTTTCCCGACCGATCTGGAACTGTACCGGATTATGACGACTAAATTAACCGAAGTGCAGGAAGCAAAGGAGGCGTAAGCGATGGCTGGCAAGAAAAATCCGAATCTCGGAGACAAGCTGCGGCAGGAGCGCGAGGGTGCGGAGAACACCCTTCGCAATTCCAGAAACAAAACCGCCGATAGCAGTACGGGAGACAGCAGCAAGAAAAAAGCGGAACACCGAAGGCAGATTCGTCACGAAGCCGATCTTGCCAAGATGCGCAGCACGAAGCTGAAATCAGAGCAGGATGGTAAAGGCGAAGAAGAATGCAGCGGCTTCCGGGCAAAAAAAGGCGGAAAGCCAAAGAAATCCGGGGAATCTTGCGGCAGATGCACTTTCAGCCAAAGCACATCAGAGTGTGCGCAATGCCGACCAGGATAATAATTCTGGTGTGGAGGCAGCGCATTTTACCGAAGGTTCGGCGGAAGTGCAGCCCGTGCTGGTTCCCGGTTCCAATATGGTCGAAAAGCTGCGGCAGTACAAAAAGCTGGAGCGGTTGGAGAAAAGTGCAGATAAAGATGCCGTAGATTCTATCTTTGCGGAACGCATGAAGTCTGATCCGCAGGCTGGCTCGAATTTCTTTTCCAGATGGCGGCAGAAGCAGGCCATCAAAAAGAGTATGCCGCTGCGAAGGCAGGTGCAGCCGCTGTGGAGAACACAGCAGCTGGCACAGCCAAAGCTGCACAGGGTACTGCCAGTATGACGGAAAAGGGCATTTTCAGTTTTGTGCAGAGCCACTCGCATATCATCATCGGTATCGCAGCCGTGGGACTGCTTGTTTTGGTGATTGCCGGGTCGGTTTCGTCCTGCTCTGTCTTGATCAATGGCGGCGGCAATGTGGTGCTGGGGACTTCCTATACAGCGGAAGATGAAGATTTGAAAGGCGTGGAGACGGATTATACCAAGCTGGAAGATAAACTTCGCAAACAAATCGACCGCATTGAGACAGATCATCCAGGCTATGACGAGTATCGCTACAATCTGGCGGAAATCGGCCACAATCCCTATGAACTTGCATCTCTGCTGACCGTAGAATTTGAAAACTACACGAGAAGCCAGGTGCAGGCGCGGCTCCAGAGTATTTTTGAAGCGCAGTATGAGTTGAAGCTGGTGGAAAAGGTGGAAATCCGGACAAGGAAAGAAACCCGTGTGGGTTATAGTTACAATCCGATCACCGGAACCGGACACACCTACACCTATCAGGTGACGGTACAGTATGAGTATAAATCCTCAATGTAACACTGCTCAATCGAGGTGTGGACTATGTTGCCAGAAATTCCGGACTTACAGATGACCAGCTGCAACGCTACGAAGTCACATTGGAGTGCAGGGGCAATCGGGATGATCTGTTTGCAGGTATCGCTTTTGCAACGCCGGATGGCGCGGGTTCCAGCGGAGAATATCAGGATTACGACATTCCGGGTGAGGCTCTGACGGATGAAAAATTCCGGAAGATGATTACCGAAGCAGAGAAATATCTCGGTTATCCCTATGTCTGGGGCGGCAGCTCGCCGAGTACCAGCTTTGACTGTTCTGGTTTTGTTAGCTGGGTCATCAACCACTGCGGCAATGGCTGGAATGTAGGCAGGCAGACGGCCAACGGTCTGATGGGAAAATGCGACATTATCCCGAAGAGCGAGGCAAAGCCCGGAGACCTGATCTTCTTCCAGAAAACCTACAACACCAGCGGAGCGTCCCATGTGGGCATTTATGTCGGCAACGGGATGATGATCCACTGCGGCAATCCAATTTCCTATGCTTCCATTGAGACGAGTTACTGGCGGCAGCACTACTACTGCATGGGAAGAATTCGATAAAAATAGGGCATTTATTCGCCCGGAAAGGACAGAGTATGAGTTTGAAACTGGAAAAGATTGCTGCGGAGCGTGAGAAAGCCCGCAGAAAACGCGATGAGTGGGAGGAACGCAGAAAGGAATGGGACAGAAAGTACCACGAGCAGGAAAACAGCGAAATCTGTGAAATGGTACATGCCCAGAGCCTGACCCCGGAACAGCTGGCAGTTATCATTCAGATGGCGCAGGCTGCGGTTCCCAACCCGGAGAACCTGAAACTGGATGAGAAAGAAACGGAGGATATGGAATGAAAAAGATGATGGTAATGCTGCTTGCCAGTGTGATGGCGGCAGGAATCTTTACGACTACTGCGTTTGCCTATACGGGCGATGATGTGCAGAAGAACGCATCTGTCAGTACCGCTGCGCAGGAAGCGGATGCAGCAGAAAGCGCAAATGCAGGGAAAACGGACAATACCGACAGGATCGAAATCGACCCGGATATGCAGGTGCTGCCGGATGGCTATGAGGTCGCTACGGATGCGGATGGGAACCTGATCGTTACGGTGGGCGGCAAAGAATACAATATCGGCAGCGAAAAGTCCCAAAAGCAGACTGGTACGGTGGTGCCGGGGATCACCAGTCTGCATTTTCGTTCCGGTCCCGGCATGGATCAGGAGATTATCGGATATCTGCATTCCGGCGATACGGTGGAGATTGTCGAAAAAATGCGGTGACTGGTATAAGGTAAACTTCAACGGCGAAAACCGGGTATGCACATGGAAAGTACCTGAATGTCACGGATTCTGCAAAAGACAGCAGCATGTTCAGTGAAGATGCGCTGAAGCTGTTTCTGGATCTGATGCAGAGTGGAATGTCATACGAGGATGAGACGAAATCCAGTGCAGCTTTGACTCCGGAAGGAAATATGACGCTGGTGGACGATATCGGTGAGGAAGAAGATAAATCCAGCCAGCAGTTCATTACGCTGGTGACAAAGGCGGGCAACACCTTTTATCTGATCATCGACCGCGATAAAGACGGCAACCAGAATGTGCATTTCCTGAACATGGTGGACGAGGCCGATCTGCTTGCGCTGATGGATGAAGAGGAAGCTGCCAAGTATCGGGAGAAGGAGCCGGAAGTCACGGAACCTGCGGAAACCGAAAAGCCGCAGGAGACGGAACCGGCACCGGAAGAGCAGAAAACAGAGAGCGAGCAGAAGAAATCGTCTCCGCTTCCGATGATTATGCTGCTTCTGTTTGTGATCGGTGCAGCCGGTGTCGGCGGTTATCTCTATATCAAGATGAAGGGCGTAAAGCCTGCGTCCAAGAAAAATCAGCCGGACCCGGATGCGGATTATCACGATGAGGATGAAGATACGCTCCAGCTGCCGGAGGATGATGGTGACGAGGACGAAGAAGTGGATGTCAACGAGGATTATGAAGCGGAATCGGACGATGAACCTGTCTGATTAACGCAGCGTTGACCGGTGGGGCGGCTGAAAAGCCGTCCCCTTTACATAGCCAAATGGTTGGTGGGTGAACTGTTTTGAGCTATGAAGCTATGGACTCTGTAGGCGATATCTGATAAAATAGAAAGTAAGAACAGCTCAACAACTCGGAATTTTACCATCCAGCATCTCTCAAAAATAATAGGCATATTTTCATATAGTGTTGTTTTAAAGTTAAGTTTCGATATTAAAGTTAAGATAATTCAAAAAAAGTCATCAGGAAGCGGAAATATCATAAGAATAATTTAACACCATGGCACCTTCTTTTTCCTCTCAGATTTCCGTGCTCTGCCACTTTTATGAGCGTTCTTTTCAGTATTTTGCCACTTTCATGAGGGAATAATCCGTGCTTCATTACACTTTCATGAGCGAATTTATGCTGTAATATGACATTTTCATGAGGGAATTGGTGCTTCGATGCGACGTGAGGAGGTAGTGGGCGGAGGCATGGGCGCGATAAAGGCAACGAGTGCGAATGGGTGGACGCGACGTGAGAAGGTGGAGGGTGCGGACGCGTGGGCGCGGAGTGAGCAGGCGGAGGGCCGAGACATTGGCCCGGGAAAAGTGAGCAGAAATATACGAGTGTCAACGGGAGGGTTTTGTGGTACAACTAGAAGTAGTTTTTTGATGGAGGTGCCTATGGAGCCGAAGGTCAGTATCATCGTGCCGGTGTATAACGCGGAGAAGAGTCTCGCGCGCTGTGTGGACAGTATTCTGAATCAGGAGTTTCGGGATTTCGAGCTGATCCTCATGGATGATGGAAGTAAGGATCGGTCCGGGGAGATCTGCGACGGATATGCGCGGGCGGATGCGCGCGTGGTGGTCGTGCATAAGGAGAATACGGGGGTGTCGGATACGCGAAACCAGGCGATCGCGCGGGCGCGGGGTACGTTTCTGCAGTTCGTGGACAGTGATGACTGGCTGACGGCGGATGCGACGAAGCTGATGGTGCGGGCGGCCGAGGAGACGGGCTGCGACATGGTGATCGCGGATTTCTATCGTGTCGTCGGAGAGATGGTGTCGCGGAAGGGGGATATCGACGCGGACCAGGTGATCGGGCGTGAAGCGTTCGTTGGCTTCATGATGGAGAACCCGGCGGACTACTACTATGGGGTGCTGTGGAATAAGCTGTACCGGCGCTCGCTTGTGGAGGCGCATGGGATCCGGATGGATGCGAAGCTCAGCTGGTGCGAGGATTTTCTGTTTAATCTCGAGTATGTGCGCTATGCGACGACGTTCTATGCGCTGCGGACGCCGGTCTACTATTATGTGAAGACGAAGGGTTCGCTGGTGAATCAGAAGATCAGCTTCGCGCGGACGGTGGAGATGAAACTCGCGATGTTCGAGTGCTACAACGACTTCTTCAAGCATGTGCTGGATGAGGATGCGTATGAGCGGAAGCGGCTGCAGGTCTATCATTTTCTAGTGGATGCGGCGAAGGATGGTTTCGTGTTCCCGGCGACGATTCCGGGGACGCAGAAGCTCGGTGAGGAGCGGAGCCAGGCGCTGCAGGAGGTGATTTCGGAGGATGGGATCATCGTGGAGAAGTACCGCGACCGGAAGCTGCTCGAGCACTATCTCGAGTCGGTGGCGCTGAAGTATGATATGACGCTGGCGGAGCTGTCGCTGCTGCTGTATCGGAAGGACGCGGGAAAGGCGCTCACTCGAGGGGCTGAAGCGCAGATGCCTGCGCGGGAAGATGCCGTGGAGGCGACTGATCGAAAGGATGCCGGAAAGGCGCTGAGCCGGAAGGATCTCGCGGAGCTGATGCATATGAGCCGCGAGGATCTGCGCGCCGCGCTGCAGAAGCTGGTCTCACGCGGGATGCTCGAAGTGGTCGACGTGCCGAGGAAACGACGTGAAGCGGCGGAAATAGCCGAGGCGACCGGTCTTTTCGGAAAGCGTGGCGAGGCACAGGATGCAGACGCGAACGGAATGACGAAGGAAAAAACGCGAGCCGCGGAAGATTCGTCTCGAGCTGCTGCCGGCGTCGGATGCGGTGCTGCAGGATATCGCGGCCGCGGAGCGTGACTACGAGCAGGCGAAGTTCCGGGGATTTACCGAGGACGAGCTCCGGCAGTATACAGCGCTCGAGCGGCGTGTGCAGGAGAACGAAAAGCAGATACTGCAGAAGTGAGGATGGGCAGACGAACACCATCAGCGATGCCTGGCGATGAGTCAGCGAGGGGCAGAATGCGTTGCGGCGAGGCACAACGCATGCGCGGAGTGATGATGTGGAGGGCCGAAACATGGGCACAAGCGAGTAGGAGGCGGTGACTAACCGCCGTCCTCTCACACCACCGTGCGTACCGTTCGGTACACGGCGGTTTCAACAGTTGACGTGCATAGACTGATAAGCTGTGGCAAGATCATAAAAGCCCCAGTTTGTAGACCTAAAACAGAATACCGTTCCTTACATAGCAGTCATGCGCTTCGGTGCCTTGGCTGCTAAATTTTTTTGCGAAAGGAGCAGTATCGAATGAAGCTTGTATTAGCGGAAAAGCCCTCGGTTGCCATGAGTCTCTCGAAAGTGATCGGGGCAGATCAGCGCGGGGACGGTTATATGGAGGGCAATGGCTACCTTGTCAGTTGGTGTGTGGGGCATCTGGTGGAACTTTCCCAGCCGGAAGCCTATGATGAAAAGTATGCAAAGTGGAAGTATGATGATCTTCCGATTTTGCCGGAACATTGGCAGTATCAGGTGTCCGCCAGCACGAAAAAGCAGTTCGGAATCCTGAAAAAGCTCATGCAGCGGAAAGATGTGGAGAGTCTGATCTGTGCAACCGATGCAGGGCGTGAGGGCGAACTGATTTTCCGACTGGTTTACCATCAGTGCGGCTGCAAAAAGCCGGTGGAACGGCTTTGGATTTCATCAATGGAGGACAGTGCTATCCGGGAAGGCTTTCAGAAGCTCAGACCGGGAACAGAATATGATGCCTTATATGAGGCGGCTTTATGCCGGGAGCGAGCCGACTGGATTGTCGGAATCAACGCCACCCGGCTTTTTTCATGTCTGTATGGGCAGACCCTGAATGTGGGGCGCGTGATGACACCAACGCTTGCGATGGTGGTTATGCGAGATGCAGCAATCCGGGCGTTCAAGCCGGAGCCGTTCTACTCGGCAGAATTAAAATTTCGGGATTTTCAAGCGGGCGGTGAGCGAATGAAAGAAAAAAGCAGAAGCAGAAAAACTGGTGGCAGAGTGTTGCCAGGCAGGAAGTGCCATCATTACCAAGGTAGAGCAGAAAGAAAAATCAGAGAAGCCCCCGGCCTTGTTTGATCTGACATCGCTTCAGAGAGAAGCAAATCGGCAGCTGGGATTCACTGCCCAGCAGACCCTGGATTACACACAGGCTCTGTACGAGAAGAAACTCGTGACATATCCCCGTACCGACAGCCGGTATCTGACGGATGATATGGCACCGCTGGTGCCGGAACTTGTTTCTGTGATCCAGCAGAGCTTTCAGATTCAGGCGGATGTACCGGCACCGGTGAATGCAGCGCAGGTCATCAATTCTAAGAAAGTCACCGATCACCATGCCATTATCCCTACAAAAACAGCGGCGGGTTATGACATTTCCTCGCTTCCCAGTGGAGAACAAGCGATTCTTACTCTGCTGGCGGTGCGGCTGATTTGTGCGGTCGGAACACCCTGCCACTATGCAGAAACCATAGTAGAAGCGGAGTGTGCCGGTCAGAAGTTCCGCACGAAAGGCAAAACAGTCACGGATATGGGCTGGAGGCAATATGCAGGAAAGCCGGTTGAAGATGCTGAGAAGAATGCGGAGGCAGGTGATCTTCCGGAGCTTTCGGAAGGCATGACATTGGAACTTGCCGGTGTCGATCTGAAAGAAGGCAAGACCAGCCCACCCAAGAGGTTTACCGAAGATCTTCTGCTTTCAGCGATGGAAAGTGCCAGCTCGGATGAATTTCCGGCTGGTGTAGAGCGAAAAGGCATCGGCACACCAGCTACACGCGCTGCCATCATCGAAAAACTGGTACAGAAAGGCTTTATCGAGCGCAGGGGCGATAAGAAAACGAAATACCTTTGTTCTACGGACAAGGGAAATGCGCTGGTGACGGTGGTGCCGGAACAGATTCAGTCCCCATCCATGACGGCAGACTGGGAGGAAAAACTGCTGAAAATAGAACACGGCGAGTATGACAGCGATGCCTTTATGGGTGAAATCAGCAGCATGGTCAGCGGACTTGTTAAAACCTACGAGGCTGTAAAAGGTGCTGATGTGCTGATGCAGCCGGAACGGAAAGTCATTGGCTCCTGCCCCGCCTGCGGCAGTGATGTCTGCGAAACGGCAAAGGGATGGTTTTGCAGGGATAAGGGCTGTAGATTTGCGCTCTGGAAGGAAAACAGGTTCTTTCAGACACTGGGAAAGCAGATGACGGAGGAACTGGCAAAGCAACTGGTAAATCAGGGGAAAGCACGGCTTACCCATTGTTATTCCAAGAAATCTGGACGTTACTATGACACAACCGTTTATGTAGAGACCGGCGAGGACGGTGCAGCAGCATTTAAGCTGGAGTTTGGAGGTAAAAAATGAGCATGAAAATGATGAATGCAGCTTATCTGGTGGATAATGCTGCACTGCTTTCCTTGCAGGAAAAGCAGGACGGCGTGGAATTCCATTGCTTTGATATGGACAGCAAGGTGCAGATTGCCGAGGGACACATTGGCTGGGATGTGTTGGATAAACAGCCGTTTTCTACGCTGGAAGAAAGCGCGAGGATGGCGGCACTCCAGCAGATTCTCCGGCTTGACGGTCTTGCCGTTGCGCCGGTAGCCCCGGAGATGCTGGAGCAGGTACGCGGCGGTAGAAAGGTTCTCTGGCAGATGAAAAAGGCTGATCCTGAGCTGGAGAATGCTAAAAAATATCCGGTTTATCACCAGCAGCTACGAAGATCGGTTCAAAATTCCGGATGGCAGTGCGGTGGAGATTGAGTATCCGAATCGGAAATTTTCAGCCCGCTGCGAATATATGGACGAATATCATCTGCGCCTGGGGTATGATGTTCTGCACATCTGTCAACTGGCAGAAATGCTGGAACGCGGCGGTGGCACCTGCCGCCCGGAGCCGCTGATTACGGAAGAACGCTGTGCATGGGATTTGGGAAGCAAGGGCTTTCTTGCCATTCAGACCTGTGAGGACGGTTACGACTATACCTTATATCATAAGGACTTCACGGAAATTGACGGCGGACAGATCGACGACCCGGAAATCAGCATGAATGCAGCCAGAGACCAGATTCTTTCGGATTATGGGTTCGGTGGCCGCACCATGACGCGGATTGACTATGATGAACTTTGTGATCGTGCAGAGGAAGCGGAAATCAGCAGACGGGAATCTGTGCTGGGTAAACTCTCGGATTTGTCTTCCAGAACGGATACGCCGGTGAAAGCTGCCAAGGCGAAGGAGGCGGAGCGATGAAATACAAGCTTACGAAGGCAGAGCAGGAAACCGTCATCAATTTTGATAATGAACTGGATACCGCCAGCATTTATACCCATGACAGCCGCCTGATTAAGAAGCTCAGGGAACTGCGAAAACAGTATCCGGAGCAGTTTATTTTGGAGCACCGGGAGCATGGGTCGGTCACGTATACAATTCCGAAACGCTGCGTCGGTATCCGACCGCCTTACAGTGAAAAGCGTCGGGAACAGCAGCGACAGGAAGCAAAGGAAAACGGCCTGCCGTTTATGGAGAAGGGAGAAATGGATGATGGCAAGAATTGAAAAATGGGATGAAGTGCATGGAAATCAGGCATCAGACGAAAGAATGATGGCATTTCTCGACAGTGCTACCGACCAGTATGCGATTTTGCAGCTTCGCCGCAGTGAGGATACGGTATATGAACGCTTTTCGTCTATGCGCGAACTGGAACGGATGGGGCTGGAACCGGATATTGACCATTATGAGGTGGTGTATACGGCTCCGCTTCTTCCCTACAAGGATCAGAATACGATGTTGGAGGAACTGTATGCGAAATTCAATGTTTCCCGCCCTGATGATTTTACTGGGCATAGTCTTTCTGTGTCTGACATCGTGGCTTTACGGCAGAATGGTGTTGTAAGCTGTCACTATGTGGATTCCATCGGCTTCCAGGAACTGCCCGGATTTTTGAAACCGGAGAATTACCTGAAAGCCGCAGAAATGGCAATGGAAGACGATTACGGCATGATTGACGGCGTAATCAATAACGGAAAGAAGGAAGAACCGGCGGAGAGAGCATCGGTTCTGGATCAGCTGAAGGAAAAGCAGGAGGCGGTGCCGCCTGCACCGCCTCGCAGGTGCTGCGAAGAAAAGGAGTTGTAAATGCGTTTTACGGATGACGAGTGGATGCTCATGATGCTTTACAGCCCTGGCACACGGACGGGGCTGATTGCAGAGCTTCAGACGATGCAGAAAAGTCTGACGGGCAGAGATAGAAACCTGCGTAGGTGGACGGCCTCGCTGCTTGCGAAACTGGCTGAGATGACAGATGCAGAATATGAGGCACTGGATTTGTATCCGGACGAATAAGGGAGAGGAGGAAAAAGACAGATGATGACGAAAACGGCTTATTATATGCAGATGGCGCAGGAAGCTGCGGCACAGATCACTGGAAGCAAAGAGCAGTGGACAGCGTTTCTGACCACATCCGCACGGCTTTATAAGTATCCCTTTGCGGAACAGCTGATGATCTATAAGCAGAGGCCAGAAGCAACGGCCTGTGCAGAGTACGATCTCTGGAATGACCGGATGAATCGCTATGTGAAGCGCGGCTCCAAGGGCATTGCTCTTTTGGACATGCGCGGTGAGCAGCCGAAACTGCGGTATGTATTTGATGTGGCAGATACCGGAGAACGGAAGAATTCCCGCCCGGTACAGCTCTGGAAAATGAATGCGGAGCATGAGCAGCCGATCATTCGGGCACTGGATGCAGCATTTGATGTTCCTGCCGGTGCCGGGTCTCTGGAAAATCACATTATGGAAGCAGCAGAACGCCTTGCAAGGGATTACTGGGAGGAAAACCGCAGGCAGATCAGTGACATCGTTGCAGATTCTTATCTGGAAGGGTATGATGAACTCAACATCGGAGCTTCCTTTAAGAGAGCTGCCGCTGTCAGCATCGCATATTCCGTCTTTACCCGGACGGTGGGCAATGCAGATGACTATTTTGAACACGAGGATTTTCTGGACATCTTTGATTTTAATACGCAGGCTGCTGCCAATGTGCTGGGAACTGCGGTCAGTGAAATGTCCAGCCAGATATTCCGGGAAATTGAACGCACGATCCGAACCTATGAAAGAGATAAACAGGCAGAAAGGAGCCAAAACTATGATGGAGCTGAATTACACGAAGAACGGCGATTACCTGATTCCGGACATCCAGTTGTCGGTGCAGGAACAGAAGCCTCTGGGCAAGTACGGGAGGATGCGCAGAGCATTCCTGCAGGAGAACAACACGCTGCTGTACAATCACCTGATCCTGACCGAGAAGCTGTACCCGCACCTGTGGGAGATTCAGGAGACCGCGACCGCACGGATGGAACAGATGATGGCGGAGCTTCTGAAAGCGAATCCGGCACCGGACAAGAAATTGAACCAGATGGCCTGGGTGCAGCACATGAACATGCTGAAAGCGCAGGCAGAGGAAGTCATTCTGACGGAACTTATCAACAGTTGAACTTTATGAGCCTGTTTCAGTCCGAAGCAGAGCAGATTCAGAAAATTGATGCGGCGGCAGAGAATGCAGCCAGAGAAGCGGAGAGCGAAAAGCCCTCCGCTTTTGTAATTTCTGAGGATGAAATCGACCGGATGCTGCGGACAGGCTCTAATTTTGAAGGCGGAAAAATTCGTATTTATGCGCTGTATCAGCAGCAAGGGGACGCAAAAGAACGAGCTGCATTCCTGAAAGCGGAATATGGTCTCGGTGGTCACAGCTATACCTTTATGGATGGCAGTCGCGGTTTTGCCGATTATAACGGAAAAGGCATTCTGCTTCGCAATTATGACCATGACCGGGAAGTGCGCCTCACATGGTCGGCGGTGGATAAGCGGTTAGACCGGCTTGTGGAAAATGGTCAGTACCTGACTGCGCTGGAAATGGAAGAGTATCGGAAGCTGGAGCAGGAATATGGTGCGTCGCTTCCTATGCCGACTGCCGCCCATGTATTTCCGCCAACGCCGCCGGAACGCTACGATACCGGAAATGAGCATGTGGATAATATGCTGAATACGGCTGCGGATATCTATGCCCGTAGCGAGTTGGCAGCACCTCAGCGGTTTACCGTGATGGAAACTGACGATGGCTATGCGGTTTGGGATGATATTCAGGACGGCATTCATGTGGAGCCGGATGGTGTCAGCGAAGAGTTTACCAGCGAATGGGAGGCAGAGACCTACCGCCAGCAGTTGATTAAAAAAGTCCAGGAACGGGAAGCCAAAGACTGGCTCTATGTTGAGCAGAGCAAGCAGGATTTGCAGCAGGACATTCCATTCCCGGATGTGGAATCCGAAGAAGTACAGGAACCGGCTCACGCAAAGGCAGATCCTCTGGTGCTGGAAATGCAGGAACACGCCAGAGAACTTGCCAGAGAGTCAGGCTATGCACCGGATGAACGGTTTGTAGTCACGATGACCGGCGATAATTTCCCGGATTCTAAGGATGCGTTTGCCATCTGGGATTATGTTAAAGAAGAGTATTACGGATATTCGGACGGAAAAGTGCAGACATTTGCCGATTATGTAAGCGCATCAGAGGCGTTGCAGGAGATTCGCGGCAGGAACATGAAGGCTGAAAAAGAGCCTGCAACTGTGCAGCCAGAACCCGCAGCTCCGGTGCAGCCGGATTATCGTGTCGGCGATACGCTGTATCTGGACGGAAAGGCATTTACGATTGAAAAAGTCGGGCTGTTCGACGTGGAGCTTCGGGACCCGGATTCCGTGTATCCGATCTTCCGCTCGGAAAGCAAGGAAAATCTGGCAAGACTTTTGGGGCACGAGGATAATATTCACCTGCACAATCTGGTGGTTGATCTAAATTCTGGAAAAGAAGCAGCGTCAAAAGATATTGAGAATACAGGTACTGTATGGTCGGATGAGGCGTTGGATCAGCTCCCGATTACAGCTGTGATTGATGGGACCGTTCAAACATTTCCTAATGCAGCTGAGGAAGAAGCGTTCCGGGCAGAGCATGAAGCAAAACATGCGGAGAACTATCGCATCAACAGCTTTCACCTCGGCGAAGGCAGTCCTAAACAGAAATTCCGTGCCAACATGGATGCCATCTATACGCTGAAAACCTTGGAAAATCAGCACAGAGATGCGACACCGGAGGAACAGGAAACGCTGGCCAATTATGTCGGCTGGGGCGGGCTGGCAGATGCCTTTGACGCAGAGAAAACTGCCTGGGCAGGCGAATATAAGGAGTTGAAAGCAGCTCTTACGGAAGAAGAATATGCCGCAGCCAGGGCTTCAACTCTGAATGCGCATTACACCAGCCCTACCGTGATCCGTGCAATCTATGAAGCATTGGACGGTATGGGATTTGAGAAAGGCAATATTTTGGAACCGTCGATGGGTGTCGGTAACTTCTTCGGTATGCTGCCGGATTCCATGCTGGGAAGCAGACTGTATGGTGTGGAACTGGATTCCATCACCGGGCGTATTGCGCAGAAGCTGTATCCGCAGGCAGAAATCAAGGTGGCAGGCTTTGAAACCACCGACCGGCGCGACTTCTATGATCTGGCCGTGGGCAATGTGCCCTTTGGCAACTACCGTGTCAGCGATAAGCCCTATGATAAACTCGGATTTTCTATCCACAACTATTTCTTTGGTGCGACTCGTTCCTAAGTGAAAAGCTTAGGTGCAAATTTTGAAAGGCAGGTGAAACAGAATATTTGCAAACTAACAATTCGATTGGTGGAATGATGGGGTAACGCCCTGAAACGCCAACCTTAATACTCCGACTGGCTCTGCTCAAAAGGTAGATGTTCAGAAGCTCGGTGAAGTCGGCAGAGAGCTACCGTCTTGCAGTTGTGAAAACAGATGCAACGAAAGCTGTCCAGCGGTGGATGGTGTAGCCTATATGCCGGAGGTCTACAAAATATCTATGGTGAGAATGACTGTAAAAGGTCTGACAAATCCTCGAATGTAAGGGTCTATAAGTAGGCTGTATAGAAATGTGCAGTTATCCAAACGGATAGTATGTGGGGAAAAGTAAGAATCGAAGATATGAAATTCCCTATGCCGTTACAGGCGGTATCAAGCATACAGGTTCAGAGAGGACACCTACGGATATATGTATAGATAGAGTTGTTGGAACGAGGAAAGCAGAAAAGCTAACCAAAGGTTAGTTAGCGCAGGAAATCATAACTGCGTGAGTTTTCTGTGAGAGCGATGGCACGACCGTTGATGTTCCTGTAATGGGAACGGAGGAACAGCCATTAGCCGTTTATGATTTTCAAATAATAGCAAAGTAAACATTCACAGCTTCGAGTATGACAAAGAAAATCAAATCCGAAAGGAGGAGATGCCTGTGACAACTACGAAGCAGAAAAAGAACTCAAAAATACGCCATTTGGAGTATTATGACTTGCAAAATACGCTTGACACATTGTACGCAGATAGCGGGCGTGGGAAGATTTTCAATAATCTCATGCCACTCATTGAGAGCGAGGAAAACATTCGCCTTGCTTATCGAAATATAAAACGCAACTCTGGAAGCAATACAAGCGGAGTAGACAGGCTGACGATTAAGGATATTGAAAAAATTCCCGAAACGAAGTTTGTTGAAGTTGTGAGAAAGAAACTCCAATGGTATAAACCAAAAGCAGTAAGAAGAGTTGAAATTCCAAAACCGAACGGAAAGTTAAGACCGCTCGGTATCCCTGCGATATGGGATAGGATAGTCCAACAATGTATTCTGCAAATCCTCGAACCTATCTGCGAAGCTAAATTCAGCGACAGAAGCAATGGATTTCGACCTAACAGGTCGGCAGAACACGCTATTGCACAAGCATATGCGCTAATGCAAAAATCCAATCTGCATTTTGTTGTGGACATTGATATTAAAGGATTCTTCGATAATGTCAACCACAGAAAGCTGATAAAGCAGATGTGGAATATGGGAATACAGGACAAAAAGTTGCTATGTGTGATTAAGGAAATGCTAAAGGCTCCGATTATTTTGCCAAACGGCGAAACAATTTACCCACAGAAAGGAACGCCGCAAGGCGGAATCCTATCGCCGCTGCTGTCGAACATTGTTCTTAATGAACTGGACTGGTGGATAGTAAGCCAGTGGGAGAAACAACCTGCCCATAATGTTCGTGACCATATCACGAAAACAGGAGCAATCCACAGAGGGCGAGCCTATGACGCATTTCGTAAATCGGGATTAAAAGAGATGCACATGGTAAGATACGCTGACGATTTTAAGATCTTTTGCTCTACCCGAAAAGATGCCGACAGAGCATACCATGCGACGAAGGCGTGGCTTCAGGAGCGATTGAAGCTGGAAATCAGCGAAGAAAAATCTAAAATCGTTAATCTGCAAAAAAAGGCTATTCGGAATTTCTTGGGTTTAAGCTCACTCTATGAAAAAAGGGGCGTCCTATGTTGTCAAATCGCATATATGCGACAAAGCAAAACGCCGAGAAACGGACAAGCTGAAAGGTCAAATCAAAAAGATAGCACATCCCCAAAATGATGAGGAACGAGCTACTCTTATCAACGAATACAATTCCATGATTATGGGTATGCACAACTATTTTCGGATTGCGACCTGTGTGAGTTCGGATTTCGCAGATATGGGGCGAGAAGTTGATGTTGTGAAACTAAGCCAATTAAAGCGAAAGGCACTTTCCGCAAAAGGAGATTACAAAGGATTTTCGTTCATTGAAAAGAAATACGGAAAAAGCAAACAAATCCGATTCTATAGTGGCAAACCTTTGATACCCGTTGCTTATGTTAAGCACAAAAATCCAATGTGGAAGAAAAAATCGGTATGCAAATACACGCCAGAGGGCAGACGAGAAATTCATAAAAATCTTGGCATAGATACCAGAACAATGCTTCTCCTTATGAGAACAAAGGAAGTTGGTCGAAGTGTTGAGTATATGGACAACCGAATTTCTCTCTATGTGGCACAGTATGGAAAATGTGCAGTTACAGGGCAAATACTGGAATTACACGAAATTCATTGTCACCACAAAAAGCCTGTCAGTCAAGGTGGAAACGACAGATACGAAAACTTGATTATTTTACACAAGGATATACACCGATTGCTGCACGCAACAAAAAAGGAACAATCAAGGCTTACCTCACACAACTACAGCTCACCTACAAACAAAAGGCGAAGCTGAACAAGCTACGCCAACTGGCAAATATGCAAGCCATCTAATATCAAAATGAGTTTCTTTACTGCTCGAAAATTGTAAGTTTACTTTAGTTAATACTGAATCATAAACGGTGGAACGCCGTGTGCGGTGAAAGTCGCACGCACGGTGTGGAGCGGGGGAAAATCCGAAGATAACTTCAAAGGATTACCTATCGCTATCCAAGGCATTGGATCAGGTTCGTCCCGGTGGTATTGTGGCCTTTGTTACCAGCCGCTATACGATGGATTCCAAGAATCCGGACACGCGAAAGTATCTGGCACAGCGGGCAGAACTGCTGGGAGCCATTCGACTTCCCAACAACGCATTCCGCGCCAATGCCGGTACAGATGTGGTTTCGGATATCATTTTCCTGCAAAAGAGAGACCATCCCATTGATATCGAACCGGATTGGGTGCATCTGGGGCTGACATCGGAGGGTATTACCCTCAACAGCTACTTTGTTGACCACCCGGAAATGGTGCTGGGTGAGATTACAACGGAAAGCACCCAATACGGCAAGGAAGAATGTACGGTCATTCCGATTCCGGATGCAGATCTTGGAGACCAGCTGCATGAGGCTGTGCAGCACATCGGTGGTCATTATGAAGCGCAGGAGCTGGCACCGGAGGAAGAGCTGTCCTTGCAGGGCGAAACCATTTCGGCAGACCCAAATGTAAAGAACTTCTCCTATGCGGTGGTAGATGGGGATGTTTACTTCCGTGAGAACAGCATCATGCGGAAAGCTGACCTTTCTGCGACAGCCACCGGCAGGATCAAGGGTATGGTGGAACTTCGTACCATTGTGCAGGAATTGATCGACTATCAGCTGAACGATTATCCGGAGGACGCGATTGCCCAGAAACAGCGGGAACTGAATGTGGCCTATGACCGATTCGCCGATCAGTATGGACTTATCAATTCCCGTGCAAATGCACAGGCTTTTTCGGAAGATTCGTCTTATTATCTGCTCTGCTCTCTGGAAAATGTGGATGAAAACGGCAGGCTGGAATCCAAGGCGGATATGTTCACCAAACGGACGATTCGACCGGAACGGGCTGTTACCAGCGTAGATACTCCGGCTGAAGCTCTGGCAATCTCTATCGGAGAGCGCGGCGGAGTGGATTTGCCCTATATGTCGGAGCTTTTAGGAACGCCGGGGGAATATGAAAAAAGTCCAGCAGGAACTGCATGGTGTCATTTTCAAAGACCCGATGACGCAGGGCGGCGAGGAAACCGGCTGGGTGACAGCTGATGAATATCTGTCCGGCAATGTTCGGGAAAAGCTCCGAGTGGCAGAACTGGCTGCGGCCTCTGACCCTGCCTTTACGGTAAATACGGAATATCTGAGAAAGGCGCAGCCGAAAGACCTGGACGCTTCAGAGATTGATGTGCGCCTTGGTGCCACATGGGTCAATCGGGGTTATATCCAGCAGTTCATGGAAGAAACCTTTGAACCGCCGTTTTATCTGCGCCGGAACATCGAAGTGAAATTCTCGCCCATGACGGCAGAGTGGCAGATCACCGGTAAGAGTACACCGAGCCGGAATGATGTCCATGCCTATATGACCTACGGCACCAGCAGAGCCAACGCCTACCGGATTCTGGAGGATACGCTGAATCTGCGGGACATCCGTATCTACGATACCGTGGAGGATGCAGACGGCAAGCAGAAGCGGGTTCTGAATAAAAAGGAGACCACCCTCGCCCAGCAGAAACAGCAGGCCATTAAGGATGCGTTCCAGAACTGGGTGTGGAAAGACCCTTATCGCCGTGCGGAACTTGTTGGAAAAGTATAACGAGCTGTTCAACAGTACCCGTCCCCGTGAGTACGATGGTTCCCATATCCGCTTTGGCGGCATGAATCCGGAAATCCGGCTGCGGGAACATCAGCAGAATGCCATTGCTCATGTGCTGTACGGAGGCAATACGCTGCTGGCCCACGAGGTAGGTGCTGGCAAGACCTTCGAGATGGCAGCTTCTGCTATGGAGGCAAAACGGCTGGGACTGTGCCAGAAATCCATGTTTGTCGTTCCAAATCATTTGACCCTTCAGTGGGCAAACGAGTTCCTGCGCCTGTATCCGAGTGCAAAATTGCTGGTGGCAAGCAAAAAGGACTTTGAGACTGCCCGCAGAAAAAAGTTCTGCGCACGAATTGCTACGGGTGATTACGATGCAGTCATTATCGGGCATTCCCAGTTTGAGAAAATTCCGGTGTCCGCAGAACGGCAGGAGCGGATTTTGACTGCCCAGATTGATGAAATCGAAAACGCCATTGCTGAGATGAAATCCCAGAATGGCGAACGTTTTTCTATTAAACAGATGGAAAAGACCCGGAAAGGATTGGAGGCGAGATTAGAGAAACTCCGGGCAACCGACCGTAAGGACGATGTGATTACCTTTGAGCAGCTGGGCGTAGATCGACTGTTCGTAGACGAGGCACACGCGTTCAAGAACCTGTTCCTCTACACAAAAATGCGCAATGTCGCAGGCTTGTCCACTTCGGAAGCGCAGAAATCTTCGGATATGTTTATGAAGTGCCAGTATATGGACGAGTTGACAGGCGGGCGCGGCATCATTTTCGCGACCGGCACCCCGGTCAGCAACAGCATGACGGAGCTTTATACCATGATGCGGTATCTCCAATACGGCACATTGCAGCAGAAAGGGCTGACCCATTTCGACAGCTGGGCTTCTACCTTTGGTGAGACCACCACAGCCATTGAGCTGGCACCGGAGGGAACCGGATACCGGGCAAGAACGAGATTTTGCAAAATTCTTCAACCTGCCGGAGCTGATGAACATGTTCAAGGAAGTGGCGGATATCAAGACTTCCGATCAGCTGCATCTGCCGGTGCCGGAGGCAAAGTTTGAAACCGTGGTGGTGCAGCCTTCGGAGCATCAGCAGGCGATGGTGGCGGAGCTTTCGGAACGGGCAGCGGCTGTGCATTCCGGCGTGGTAGACCCGTCGGTCGATAACATGCTGAAAATCACATCGGATGGCAGAAAGCTGGGGCTGGATCAGCGGCTGATGAATCCGCTCCTGCCGGATGACCCCAACAGCAAGCTCAACGCCTGTGTGCGGAATGTGCTTCGTATTTATGAGGAAGGACAGTCGGACAAGCTGACCCAGCTGCTGTTCTGCGACCTCAGCACGCCGAAGAACGATGGAACCTTCAATGTCTATGAGGATATCCGCGCCAAACTCATCCAGTCAGGTGTACCGGAGGAAGAAATCGCATTTATCCATGATGTTGATACCGAGGCAAAAAAGAAAGATCTGTTTGCCAAAGTCCGTACTGGGCAGGTGCGGGTGTTGTTAGGTTCGACACAGAAGATGGGCGCAGGCACGAACGTGCAGGACAGGCTGGTGGCCGTGCATCATCTGGATGTGGGCTGGCGGCCTGCGGACATGACCCAGAGAAATGGTCGTATTATCCGTCAGGGAAACCGAAACAAAGAAGTGCAGGTTTATCAGTATGTGACGGAAGGAACTTTTGACGCTTACCTCTATCAGACACTGGAGAATAAGCAGAAGTTTATCAGTCAGATCATGACCAGCAAATCCCCGGTTCGTTCCTGTGACGATGTGGATGAGCAGGCACTTTCCTATGCGGAGATCAAGGCACTTTGTGCAGGAGACCCGCAGATCAAGGAGAAAATGGACTTGGATGTAGATGTTGCAAGGCTGAAAGTATTGAAGGCAGACCATCAGAGCCAGCAGTACCGATTGGAGGATAAGCTGATGAAATATTTCCCTGCGGAGATTGAGAAAACGCAGGGGTTTATCAAGGGCTTTCAGTCGGATATTCGGACGGTGGCGGCACATCCGCTGCCGGAAGAAGGGTTCTGCGGCATGGCAGTGAATGGCACATGCTTTACTGAAAAAAGTCGAGGCCGGTGAAGCAATCCTCGCAATCTGTAAAGCCAATCAGAGTCTGGAGCCGGTGCCACTTGGCAGCTACCGTGGTTTCAAGATGGAGCTGACGTTTGACAGCTTCCAGAAAGAGTATCAGGTGCTGCTGAAAGGCGAGATGACACACAGGGTGCCCATCGGCACCAGTGCCGCGGGCAATATCCAGCGTCTGGATAATGCTCTTGCCGGGATTCCTGCAAGGTTGGAGAAGGCGGAACAGCAGCTGGACAATCTTAGGAGCCAGCAGGAAGCGGCGCAGGCCGAGCTTGGAAAGCCGTTCCCCCAGGAGGCAGAACTGGCAGAAAAGAGTGTAAGACTGGCAGAACTGGACGCACTGTTGAATATGGATGACCGTGGAAATGATGATCCAGACCGTGAGAGAACAACGGAAAAGCCGTCTGTCCTGGCAGAGCTGCGTGACCGTGCAGGGCGCATTCCGCCGATGACACATCGAGATGATGAGGAGGTGGCATTATGAGTGTTCGTGAACACTGGATCAATGTCCGGGTAAACCCGGAAGAGCTGGCGAGGATTCGTGAAAAGCAGAAGGAATTGGGGATTCGGAATACCGGTGCCTATATGAGAAAAATGGCGATGGACGGGTACTGCGTGAATCTTGATTTGTCGGATGTGGCGCAGGTATCCACCCTTCTTCGCCGATGCAGCAACAACCTGAACCAGTACGCAAAACGCGCCAATGAATCCGGAAGCATCTATGCGGAGGATATCCGGGATTTGCAGAAGCGACTGGATGAACTCTGGGAGATGCAGAAGCTGATCCTGAAGAGGCTTTCTGGTATTCGCTGACGGCGCAAATGTGCGAGATTTCTACCGCACATGGCACAGATGAAACTGTCTGTGCCATTACATATTTTTTGTAGGTCTTCCTGTTGACATCGTGGTGTTTGGCAAGCGGGTACGGTAAAATGAAGATGAAAAGAAAAACGAAGGGGTGAAATCCATGAAGATCGTAAGCTTTTTTGTTGAAGCTGATGCTGAAAATCCTGTTGCTGCCGGTTGCACTTTTTTCTGCGATTTCTATGCTTTATCTGGAATCTGCTGATGCAGCTATCTCTGTGGGTACTTTCGCCGGTTATGCTGTTTGTTCTTGGCTGCGGCATCTATTCGGTGGTTCGGGCGAGCTGGACGGATGTGTTCCTGCTGACCATGATTGAGATGGGGCTGTTCGCAGCTGCGGTTGGTGCGGGCAGCATCATGGAACTGATGGGACGGCTGTGTGAGCGTGTAGAGGATGTTTTGACAATTTGAATTCAGGAGGGATTCGATGGATATTCAGTTTATGAAAGATTATTATGATTTGCGGTACGAGGAAACAGATGGAGAGAATCATTTTGTGGAAGAGACAGCTTATCAGGAAAAACAGTCTGAGCATTCGAAGATGGAAGACCAGCTGATGGAAATGGTGGGCGGCACCGAATCTAATGTGTGGAAGCTGTACGAAAGCATCATGTGTGTCTATTTCGATATGGAAGAGATCATCAAGCAGGCCGTTTATTTGCAGGGAGCTTATGACCGGGAACGGATGTTAAAATGAGAATAGTAGATTGGTAAGAGCTGCCTTCGGGTAGCTCTTTTTAGATGGAGGAATATGAAAATGGCGGCTACAAGACTAATTGCGCTGCATATCAATAAAGGAAAGACGGTAGCGCAGTGTCTGGCTGACCGTACTGATTATTCTGAGAATGCAGCAAAGACGGAAGATGGAAAATACATTAGTGCGTATGCCTGTGATGCAAAGACCTGTGATGAAGAATTTCTGCTTTCCAAACGGCAGTATGAGCATATCACGGGAAGAACCCAGGCACATGATGTGATTGCATATCAGATTCGGCAGTCCTTTAAGCCCGGAGAAATCACACCGGAGGAAGCAAACAAGGTTGGGTATGAGACAGCCATGCGATTCACCAAGGGAAAACACGCATTTATCGTAGCTACCCATGTTGATCGTGCGCACATTCATAATCACATTATTTTTAATTCGACTACATTAGACTGCACCAGAAAATTTCGGGATTTTCGCTTATCCGGTCTTGCACTGGCGAGGCTCAGTGATATCATCTGTCTGGAGCACCGATTGTCGGTCATTATCCGGAAGCCCTATGGGGAGCGGCAGAAGAGAACGGAATACCCGGAGAAAAAATCGCAGCGGGATGAAATCTGCGAGTCCATTGATGCAGCATTGGCAAGAAAACCAAAAGACTTCCGAGAACTGATTGGAATTTTGCAGGAAGCAGGGTACGAGTATAAAGATGGAAAACAGCCTGCCCTGCGGGGAAAAGGCCATGCCAGATTTGCCCGCTTCCGCTCTTTCGGCAAGGGCTATTCAGTTGAAGAACTTTGCGAGGTGCTTGCCGGGAATGCGATTCATAAAAGCAAATTTGCAGAGAAAACCCGCACAAGCGCACGGTCTGCGCAGGTGCATCAGAAGGCGGAGCTGTCGTTCCTTATTGATGTCCGTGCCAAAATGCAGGCAGGCAAAGGCGCGGGGTATGCGCGTTGGGCGAAAGTCTTTAATCTGAAACAGATGGCAAAAGCTATGATGTTCATGGAAGAGCATGGAATCAAGAGCTATGCAGAGCTGAAAGAAAAGGCAGATGGAATTTCTGAAAAATGTGATGCGCTGCTGGAATCTGTAAAAGCAGATGAGGAACGGATGTCGGAAGTGTCGGTGCTGCGGAAGCATCTAATCAATTATGCCAAGGCAAAAGATGTTTTTGCTGCGTATAAAGCATCTGGCTACAATCGAGAGTTCTATGAAGCCCACCGGGATACGCTGGCCTTGCGCAGCGCAGCAAAAAAGGCGTTTGATGCTTATAAGAAAGAGAACGGCTCTGACAAAAAGCTCCCGCGCATCAGCGAGCTGAACGCAGAGTATGCGATGCTTCTGGAACGAAAGAAAAGCTCCTATGCAGAGTACCGCAAAACAAAATCAGAAATGCAGGATTGGCTTGTGGCACAGAAAATCGTGCAGGAAATCCTGAAAGAGGACGAACAGAAGAAAGAGCAGCTGCATGAGCAAGAAGTGCGGCAGGAAGAAGAAAATAGACAAAGCAGTCGATGATGGAAAGTCCGGTGCAGTGTGGGTGTAATGCTCATGCTGCACCGGGCGTTTTTTCTTTGGCAGGAACTGCCGTTAAAGCATCCGGAACGGATGCGCAGCCCGATGCCGCAGGCAGCGTTCTAAGGGGATTGGGGAGTTTCCCCAACAAGCAGAAAATCGCTTTCGTGTCACGAAAGCCCTGCTTGCAGAAGAGTGGGTTCTAAAAAAATCGTTCAAAATTTGGAAGAACTTTCGATTGATTTTGTTCGTTTCTTGGAGTAGAATATAAATGAGAAATTTTAACTTGCTGCGAGTGACTTTAGACATCGAAAAAGAGGTTCCGTATGGATTTCATGACGATTAAGCAGGCTTCTGAAAAATGGGGAATCTGCACAAGGAGAGTACAGACATTATGCACGGAAGGGCGAATTGATGGTGCCGAGCGTTTAGGCCATCAGTGGGTCATTCCTATTAACGCCGAAAAGCCGAAGGATGCCAGAATCAAAAGCGGCAGATACATTAAAACAAAATCCGGAAATGGAGAGAACGAAGATGGAAAGAAAACCGTATAGTGCCGGAGCAGTGAAATTTTCGTTCTGGTTCATGGAATTTCGGAAAACCGTGCAGCTTTTGAGCGAGGGTAAGAGCTTTGCAGACATTAAAAAGTTGAATGAAGAGACAAACATCTATGGCGCACCGACAAAACTACGAGCGCAGCAGATTTATTCTACCGTAACAGCCCGTATCAAGACATTAGATGAAAGCTTTTACCCAATCTTTCTGAGCAGTGATCTTGCTACACAAAAATTATTTGTGCTGACTGCGGCTCTTTTGCATGACACGCTGTTCTTTGATTTTGTGTATGAAGTAGTGCGGGAAAAAATGATTCTTGGTTCCGACGAGCTGACGGATGCAGATATCCGGATATTCTTCAAAAATAAGCAGGAACAGAGTGAGAAAGTGGCTTCTCTTCAAGACTATACGCTGCACCGCCTCGGCTCCTGCTATAAAACGCAGCTTTATGAAGCTGGGCTTTTTAGAAAAGCAACCGGGGCAAAACAGCACAAGAAAAAATACTGAAGCCAATTCTTGATATTGCATTTGAGCATTGGCTTTATGACCATGACCTTGGCATCATGGTAAAAACACTGACGGGGGTAAGATGAAATGGATTTAAGCCAAAGACTGGATGAGATGGAGCTTGCAATCCATAAGCCGTCTTTCCGAAAAGGAACAGGCCGCGCAAATGAGGTCAACTATTGGGTGTTTGATTATCCACCGGAAAAGGAACTGGAAGTTCGGGAGCGTGTAGAGTATCTGAAAAAATAAGAACGACCGGGGGACGATGATGATTTTTGGAGCTTGTGGTCTTTGACCTGTATGATATCATCATTGACTTTTTGGAAAAGAAAAACTTCATGGAAAAGTGCTATGACTTTGAAAAAAAGCGAGGGATCGAGCGTATCGTCAAGGCAGTGACCAACTCCATGAAGGTAAATGACGATGACAGCCTGATCGTGCAATATATCAAAGAACATACGCCGGAGAATGCAGTCGTGTTCCTGACCGGTATCGGCAAGTGCTATCCGATTTTGCGCTCCCACAAGGTGCTTAACAACTTGCATCAGGCATTTGTGCGCTGCCCGGTCGTGATGTTCTTTCCGGGAACCTATAATGAGCAGGAGCTGATTCTGTTCAATGAGATTAAAGACGATAACTATTACCGGGCATTCCGACTGGTAAAGTAATGGATGGAGGAAACTGTTATGCAGATCAAGGACATGTTCCGAAAGAAAATTGACCGTGAGATACAGGGTGTTATCATTGTCGGTCAGGGTGAAGAGACAAATGTAGCGCAGGAGCTGGAAGAGTATGTTGTGACCCGTGAGCTTCAGCGTCATTTTGCGGATTTCTTTGCAGCATATAAAAAAGGTATTCAGGGAACCACACCGAAAATGGGTGTCTGGATTTCCGGCTTCTTTGGAAGTGGTAAATCTCATTTCCTGAAAATCCTGTCCTATCTGCTTCAGAATAAACAGGTCGGAGACAAACATGCCATCGACTACTTTATCGAAGATCAGAAGATTACCAATCAGATGGTGCTGGCAGATATGCAGCTGGCAGCAAACACTCCATCGGACGTAATTCTTTTCAACATTGATTCCAAAAGTGATTCTAATGGCAAGGAAAACAAAGATGCCATTGTGAACGTATTCCTGAAGGTCTTCAATGAGATGCAGGGCTTCTGCGGTTCCATGCCTCACCTTGCTGACCTGGAGCGTAGGCTTTCCGAAGAAGGTCGTTTTGAAGAGTTTAAGGAAAAGTTTGAAGAAGAGTATGGCGATCCGTGGAAAAGCTCTCGTCAGGACTTCGATTTCATTCAAGATTCTGTTGTCGATGTTCTTTCTGACATGGATTTCATGAGCGAATCAGCTGCCCGTAACTGGTGCGAGAAAGCAACCGAGGGCTACCAGATCAGCATTGAGGATTTTGCTAAGCGTGTAAAGTCCTACATTGATAAAAAATGGCAATAACCACCATGTTGTTTTCCTTGTGGATGAGATCGGTCAGTACATTGGTGATGATTCCAAGCTGATGCTGAACCTTCAGACAGTGACGGAAGAACTGGGCAAGGAATGCATGGGTAAGGCTTGGGTAATCGTAACGAGCCAGCAGGATATCGACTCCATTACCAAGGTGAAGGGGAACGACTTCTCCAAGATTCAGGGACGTTTCGATACACGCCTTTCTCTGTCCTCTGCCAATGTAGACGCTGTTATCAAAAAGCGTATTCTGGATAAGACAGAGACCGCAGCACAGAGCCTGCGTCTGCTCTATGACCAGAAAGCGACCATCATCAAAAAAATCTGATTGTCTTCAACGACGGTGTGGAGTAAAAAAACTGTACGCTAACGCAGAAGATTTTGCAGAGGTTTATCCTTTTGTTCCATACCAGTTTAATTTGCTTGCCAGCGTGCTGACCAGCATCCGTACCCACGGTGCATCCGGCAAGCACCTGTCCGAAGGTGAACGTTCCATGCTGGCTCTGTTCAAAGAGTCTGCTATGCAGCTGATGGACGATGAGATGGGGGCAATCGTGCCGTTCTATCGGTTCTATGATGCATTGGAGAACTTCCTTGACCACAGCCACAGCAGCGTGATCATCCGCGCTTATGACAACAGTTATATCAACCCGGAAAAGAAGGAAAAAGATGTCTTTGCCATCAATGTGCTGAAGACCCTTTTCCTGATTAAATATGTTTTGGAGATCGAAGCCAACGTGGACAACATCGTCAGCCTGATGATTACCAGCATTGACGATGATCGTATTTCTTTGAAAGCACAGGTGGAGGATGCACTGAAAGTGCTGATGCGCCAGATGCTGATCCAGAAGAATGGCTCCATCTATGTTTTCCTGACCGATGAGGAACAGGAAATCAACAACGAAATCGAAAAAGAAAATGTGGAGATGCCGGAGGTCATCACGAAGATTGCGGAGATGATCTATGAGGACATTTTCTCCAGCAAGAAGTATCAGTACCCAAGCTTCAGTGGACGGTATGCGTTCTCCTTCAATCAGACAGTGGATGACCGCCCCTATAAGGCAAACCAGAATTACGATATCGGCCTCCGTGTGCTGACCCCGTGGTATGAGGGCGGCACCGATGATGGTACGCTGCGCCTGCTCTCTGGCCAGGGCAAGGAAGTTCTTGTGGTTCTGCCGAATGATGATGCGTTCCTGACGGAAATGCGGGCATACTTGAAAATTGAGCGGTTCCTGCGCAAGAACACTTCTGTGCAGCTTGCCAAGTATGAGACCATTAAGGAAGCAAAGCGCGTAGAGATGCGGGAACGCAACGGTAACGCCAAGCTTTACCTGACGGAAGCTCTGAAAGAGGCTACCATCTATGTCAATGGTGATGTGCTACACACCTCCGGCAAGGAAGTGACCAGCCGCATCAACGAGGCAATCGGAAGATTGGTGCAGACGGTTTACCACAAGCTGTCCTACATCGACGTAGCGATGGGCGAAGCAGACATCCGGAAGATGTTCAAGACCAGCAACCAGCTGTCGCTGGCACTGGGAGATACCGGAGAATCCAATGTTCACGCACTGGATGATGTGCTGCAATTCGTGGTGGGCAACTCCCGGATGCACATGAAAACTTCTATGAAAACCATCAAGGATCGCTTTATGAAAGCACCCTATGGCTTTGTGGAAGATGACATCCATTGGCTGGTGGCACGTCTCTTTAAGCGTGGAGACCTGTCCTTTACGGTCAACGGTGAGAGTGTCAATCTGAACAACCGTTCCGAAGAAGAAATCATCGGCTATATCACGAAGAAGCAGTTCGTGGATAAGCTGCTGACGGAAGTGCGCGTCCGTGTGCCGGAAAACCAGAAAAAGGCCGTCCGCACCGTGATGAAAGAGCTGTTCAAGGTGGCGCCGCCTGCCGATGACGAAGATACCATCATGAAGAACTTCCAGCATTACTGCGAGAATCGGATCACCGAGATTGAGCGGCTGGAACCGAAATATGAGAATTATGCCTATCCGGGAAAAGAACTTCTGGAAAAGGGTAAGAAGCGGCTTTCCGCACTGGTGCAGATTCAGGCACCGCTGGAATTCTTTAAGACCGTATTTGACGAGCAGGATGATCTGATGGATTTTGGCGAAGACTATGAGCCTATCCGTGATTTCTTTGGCAGTGAACAGCTGACTATCTTCACCCGTGCGCTGGATATGCTGAATATCTACGAGGACAGCAAGACCTACATCGTGGATGCAGAACTGGAAGACGTGGTGGCTAAGATGCGTACCATCGTCCGGATGGCGAAGCCCTACAAGGAAATTCCGAAGCTGCCGGAGCTGCGCGAGAAGTTTATGAACTGCTATATGCGCATTCTGGAAGAGCAGGCAGAGCCGGTCAAGGATTCCATCAATCAGGATCGGAACCGCGTCTTTGAAGTGCTGAACACCAAGCCTTATAAGGATGCAAGGTTTAATCGTTATCTGGAATTGTTTAAGGAGATCATGGACGGTGCAGAGCACTGCAACAATGTTTCCACTTTGCGCAGTTATGCAGATAAGGCGGAGGCACTGAAGCTGCGCCTGCTCAATGAGATGAACGCAGAGGACATTCGCCTTGCAAAGGAAGCAGCGGCAAAGGCCGAGGCAGAGCGCAAGCGTCAGGAAGAAGAGGCGAAGAAGCGCGGCGAGGCCGTGAAACCGGAAGAAAAAGGTCGCAGAACCGCAGCCGGTATATAAGGTGCGCACCACGAAGAATGTCTCCATTAAGACAGTTGCCAAGACTGCATCGTGGCGGCTGGAGAGCAAGGACGACATTGATAAATACCTTGCCGCATTGCGTGAAAACCTGCTGAAAGAGATGGACGAAGATACAATCGTCAACATTGAACTATAAATGACAGGAGGATTGGCTCCATGAACAAGACAGCCATAAAGAATTTTGCGATCTGGGCGCGGAATAAGCTGATTGCAGATGTCAGCTATGATGCCCGCCTGATCGGTATTACGGAGGACGGCATTGCCAAGCCGTTGCCGCAGAGCTTCGGCGGCACTCAGTTCTTCGATATCGGCACCGCAGAACCGTATTCGATTTCCGGCGAGGCCGTGCGGCAGCGTGACAAGCTGATAGAGGTCATCCAGCAGAAGGAAAAAGATACCGACTACAAAACCGCATATCAGTATGTGATTGAGGAGGTTGCCTATACATGGTTTAACCGCCTGATCGCCATCCGTTTCATGGAGGTCAATGACTATCTGCCTTCCCATATCCGAGTGCTCTCTTCCGAGAGCGGAAAGCTGGAGCCGGATCTGGTTACAACACCGTTTGACGCAGAGCTGCCCTTTACTGCGGAAGAAGAGGCACAGATTTTCCAGCTGAAGCAGGACAACAAGCTGGACGAGGTGTTCCGCATCCTGTTCCTGAAGCAGTGCAATGCCCTGAACGAGATTCTGCCTGCTCTGTTTGAAAAAAACAAAGAACTACACCGAGCTGCTGCTCAGCCTGTCCGTCATTGACCAGGATGGCGTGGTCTATCATCTGATCCACGACATCCCGGAGGATGACTTCAATATCGAGCGCGGCGGTCAGGTGGAGATCATCGGCTGGCTGTACCAGTATTACAATACCGAGCCGAAGGCCGCTGCATTTGCCAAGAACGGTAAGATCACCAAAGAGGAAATCCCTGCCGTGACCCAGCTTTTTACCCCGGACTGGATCGTCCGTTACATGGTGGAGAACAGTCTTGGCCGTCTGTGGGTGGAAGGACACCCGGAATGTGGCCTGAAAGAAAACTGGAAATACTATCTGGAGGAAGCACAACAGGAGTCGGAGGTGCAGGCAAAGCTGGCTGAAATTCGCAAAGAGTATGCCGCCCTGAATCCGGAAGACATCAAGCTCATCGACCCCTGCATGGGTTCCGGCCATATCCTCGTATACGCTTTTGATGTGCTGATGCAGATTTACGAGAGTGCCGGTTACAGCCAGCGCGATGCTGCAAAAAGCATTCTGGAGAACAACATCTACGGTCTGGACATTGATGACCGTGCCTATCAGCTGGCGTACTTCGCCGTGATGATGAAAGCACGGCAGTACAACCGCCGTATCTTAAACGGCGAGAACACCTGTCATGTCTATGCCATTCAGGAGAGCAACAGCATCAACCGTGCGCATCTGAAGTATTTCGGCGCAGGGTTGGACGATATCGAGAAAAACGCTGCTAAGATGCAGTTGGAAGGTTTGATGGACACCCTGACCGATGCCAAGGAGTACGGCTCTATCCTGAATGTGGAGGGCTACAACTGGGAGCTGCTGCGCCGATTTGTGGCAGCGGAGGATACCGATGGTCAGATCAGCATGGATAGCGTGGGCGTGGAAGATACTGCCGAGCAGCTGAATCGGCTTGTTGACATTGGTGAGACGATGGCACGGAAATATTGGGTGACCATTACGAATCCACCGTATGCAGCTATAAGTAATTTAAGCCCTAAAGTGAATGACTTTGTTAAAGCAAATTATCCTGATAGTAAAGTAGATCTCTTTGCTGTCTTTATTGAACGATGTGGTTTGATGACGCGAGTGAGTGGTTATCAAGCGATGATAACACAACATGCATGGATGTTTCTTGCAAGCTATGAGAATTTACGCGATAAACTATTAAACAAAGAACTGATAAATTTGGCACATTTAGGACCACATGCATTTGATGAGATAAATGGGGAAGTTGTTCAGACAAGCAGCTTTGTGTTCTGCAATGACTTTTTCTCAAATTATAATAGCACTTTTGTTCAATTAGTTGGCGGAAAAAATGAAGCAGCAAAAGCTGCTATGTTTATTTCTGGTGAACACCGTTTTAATAAAACAAATGAACAACTAAGAGAAATTCAAGGGACACCTTATACTGCATACTGGGCGTCAGATGTTGTTTTGTCGGCATTTAAAAAGTCACATTTAGTTGGTGATGTTTCGGAACCTCGCGTTGGTATGGCAACCGCAAATAATGATAGATTCATTCGACTTTGGTTTGAGGTGAACCGTAACAAATTTGGAATTAATATCTCGTCAAGAAAAGAAGCTGTTGAGAGCCGAAAGAAATGGTTCCCGTTTGCTAAGGGAGGGGAACAGAGAAAATGGTACGGCAATAATGATACAGTAGTAAACTGGGAAAATGATGGGTTTGAAATTCAGAATTTCAAAGATGAAAAGACGGGTAGGATACGTTCACATAACTATAATCTGGACTATATATTCAGTTCTGCATTGACTTGGACTGTTATTGGAACAGAGAAGACCTCATTTAGATTTTGCCCGGTAGGATTTTTGTATTCTAACAGTGGATATGGACTGTTTTGCAATAATGAAAAGACAAAATACTATTTACTTGGATTTATGAACTCCAAAATAGCCGCTTCACTGTTAAAAATTCTCTCACCTTCGATGGGATTTGAATCTGGATATCTTAGGAAGTTGCCACTGATAGAGTCGGATTCTTTGGATAGTATAGTAGAGCGTGTTAAACATTGCATTGATGGCAGTAACGCAGAGTGGGACTCTTTTGAGGTTTCTTGGGACTTTAAGAAACATCCCTTACTCCGTAACGTTTCCACGATTTCTGAGGCCTTTACCCAGTGGCAGACAGAATGCGATGCCCGCTTTAATCAGCTGAAGGTCAACGAAGAAGAGCTGAACCGCATTTTCATCGACATTTACGGTTTGCAGGACGAGTTGACCCAGGAAGTGGAAGATAAGGATGTGACGGTACGCAAAGCTGACTTGCAGCGGGACATCAAGAGCCTGCTGAGCTATGCGGTGGGCTGTATGTTTGGCCGTTACTCTCTGGATGTGGAAGGATTGGCCTATGCAGGTGGCGAATGGGATAGCAGCAAATACCAAAGCTATATTCCGGATGCCGATAACGTTATCCCTATCACCGATGAAGAATATCTGGACGATGATATCGTATCGCGCCTGTGCGCATGGCTGAAAGCGGTTTACGGTGCTGATACGCTGGAAGCAAACCTGGATTACATCGCAAAAGCTCTTGGCAATAAGGGCAGCACCAGCCGGGAGATCATCCGCAACTACTTCTTGAACGATTTCTTCAAGGATCACTGCCAGACTTACTCTGTTACCGGTTCCGGTAAGCGTCCGATCTACTGGCTGTTTGACAGTGGCAAGCAGAACAGCTTTAAGGCACTGGTTTACCTGCACCGCTACACGCCGGACACCATCGGTAACCTGCGTATCGACTACCTGCACAAGATGCAACGCATATATGAATCTGAGATCAACCGGATGCAGGATATGATGGATCACAGCGAGAATGCCCGTGAGGTGGCAGCAGCATCTAAGCGTAAGGATAAACTTGCCAAGCAGCTGAAGGAATGCCGGGAATACGATGAGAAGATCAGCCATCTGGCACTTTCCCGTATTGAGCTTGACCTCGATGACGGCGTAAAGGTAAATTACCGTAAGCTCCAGACCGCGCAGGACGGCAAGTTCTATGAGGTGCTGGCGGACAGCAAGAACATTATGGTGAAAGAAAAGAAATAAGAGGAACAGGAGGCGTTTGCAATGATTTTGTACCACGGAAGCAATGTTATCGTAGAACAGCCGAAACTTATCCGGCAAAATCGCTATCTGGACTTCGGTTTTGGATTTTACACCACCACCAACCGCGATCAGGCAGTGAACTTCGCTCAAAAGGTCACTGACCGCCGCAAAACAGGAGCCGCTACGCTCAATATTTATTCCGTAGAGGAAGCTGTGGCTTTCAAGGAGTGCAGCTTGCTGCGCTTTGATAGCCCAGATGAAGCATGGTTGGATTTTGTAGCTGAGAACCGTCAGGGAACCTATCAGGGAAAGCAGCATGACCTGATTTATGGTGCTGTGGCAAATGATGATGTGTACCGCACCATTACCCTGTATATGACCGGAGTGTTGGATAAGGAACAAACACTGGCGGCACTCAAGATTCGGAAATTGTTCAACCAGCTGGTGTTTGCAACCGAGAAGTCCCTGCAATACTTGCATTTTGAAGGGAGGGAGCTTGTATGAACGAAGATCAGTTCAGCGCAATGCTTGCAATCATTGTGCCGCCCATCATCGAACAGATTACAAAAAACAGCAATGTGGATGATGAAAAAGCGATTTCCCGCTTTTATCAGTCCAAGCTCTATCAGGAACTTTCGGATGAAAAATCAAAATTGTGGCATTACAGCCCGATGACGCTGTATACCATGTATCAAGATGAACTTCTGACAGGCTCCTATGATTACCCGGAGGAGGCGTGAGCGATGAGCAAAGAATCCAATTTTTTGATTTATTGCATGGAGCGGTACCGTCATTTCAAAAGGGCTTTCCGGTGCAGATGTAGCAAAGACTTTTGAAGAGTATGGCATCTATGGGTATATCACAAAGTATTTTGAATCACTGCACACAATGGGGGATCATTGCATCGTGCAGGATATTGACGATTATATTAGCAGCATCACAGGCAACAACCGGATCAAGGCGTAACTGCCTGTATGATATTCCCCAAAGGGCGGAATCTATCGAGTAAAGGAAATTGATATGGCAGAATTGAACCTGAAACAAATTATAGACCGCCTGAATGCGGAATTTACCGGGGAGACCCGGAAACTGGTTTTCTGGTACGATGACAAGGCAGAATTTGCCGAGGATATGGAGACGGTGGAGCTTCAGAATGCGAAGATCTACCATCTCCAGCCGGATAACCAGTTCTATACAAAGTATTTTCTGGAACGTGTGGATAAGACCACGAATTATCTGATTTATGCACCGTTTCCGAAGCCGGATGTAAGGGACAACCATCTGGAAGACACAATGCTGTATTCCAGACGGTTCTTTGCTGACCGTGCCTCCCTCTTGTCGGTTGACCTCGGTATTGAGGAAAAGTACAAGCCGGTTATTGAGAAGCACATTAAGTTTTTCGCCAACAAAGAGCGCACTCAGCGGTTCTATGATTTGGAAATCGAAAACTTCAATGAAGAAAATATCCTTGTCGGTCTGCTAAGTGCAGTCTGCAAGGCGCGTACATGCTCTTTTGAGGAAGTCGTGCGCATCGTGTTGACGGATGGCGAGCTGGTGGACAATGCTTTCTTGCAGGAGTTTGAAAAATACGATCTGCTGTCTGCATTCTGGCAGCTCTGTGAGCAGCATTTCGGATACACCGATACAAAACCGAGTTTGGAACGGCTGCTGGTAACATTGTTCGTTACTTATACTGGGCGATATGTGCAGGCAGAGCTTCCGGCAGCATGGAAGAGCTTTGTCTCATACAAGTCAGGCAATATCATCGCATTTCTCGATAGCCTGATGAACAGCGTCCTGTACCGGGACAAATACGACGCTCTGTCGGCGCACGTTGCCAAAGGGCTGAATGTTCTTTCGGCATTTGCAGGAATGCGAGTGGACGATTTGGTGGAGTGCGACACTTTCCTTGCCGTGGATCAGGTGCTGGTAAAGTGGCTCATTGGCAGACTTGTTTCGGAAGATATCGGTGCAATCGTAAACGGATTTACCATTCCGGAACTCTGTGAAAAGCGGGCTAAAATGCACTTTGGCAGAAAGACCGGGAAAACCTATCAGATGCTTTCCAGTGCATACAGCATGGTGAAGGAAGCGGATTACCATGCCGCAGATGGCTTAAAGCCAATTATCGACCGATATCTTGCTGCGGATTACAATATGGATCAGCAGTATCGGAAATTCTACTATTATTACGACCAGCTGGAGAGCACGGAAAGCTTTGAGCCGCTTCGGGAGCTGGTGGAAAATATCTACACGAACGAATATCTGGCTTGTCTGCTCCCAGCATGGAATGCTGGAATTCAGCAGGATGCCGCATTTTCGGCGATTCCGTTGCAGCGGGAGTTTTACAATGCCAACCTGCGCTATACCAAGGAACGCACCGTGGTCATCATTTCGGATGCCATGCGTTACGAGGTAGGACAGGAGTTGTTTGCCAGAATGCAGGATGACCCGAAATGCACGGCAAAACTTTCTGTACAGTTGAGTGTTCTTCCGTCTTATACGAGGCTCGGTATGGCAGCACTTTTGCCACATAAGACACTGGAAATGACGGATGATTTTCAGGTATTGGCAGATGGTATCCTTTGCGATAATCTGGCAGGTCGGCAGCAGGTGCTGCAAAGCTATAACCCAGATAGTGTCTGTGTACAGTTCGATGATATCAAAAATTTGAAAGTGGCAGAGCTGCGAGATGTGCTGACAAAACGTCAGATTATCTATGTATATCATAATCAGATCGACGCGCGCGGAGACAAGGCAAATACCGAGGATGAGGTATTCAATGCATGTGAGGAAGCCGTTCAGGAAATCATGGATTTGATTCATAGAATTTCCGTCAGCGGCAACACCTATCATTTTATCGTCACTGCCGATCATGGCTTTATTTACAAGCGTGATAAGTTGACAGAAAGTGACAAGATTTCCGGGAAAAGCGCGGACAAAGCATTTGTCAATCGCAGATTTATTGTGTCTAAGGCGGCACTGGAAGATGACGGCATTGACCATATGAGCATGGGACACGTTCTGGGGAATGAGGACAGCAAGGTGGTGTCCTATCCAGTCAGCAGCAATGTCTTTAAGGTGGCCGGAGGCGGTGCTAACTATGTGCATGGCGGTTCCTCACCGCAGGAAATGCTGGTGCCGGTGCTGGAGTTTAAGATGGAGCGCGGTCATATGGAAACAAAGAATGCAGAGATTGCTCTGGTCAGCATTGTCCATAAGATTACGAACCTGATCACTTCCATGGACTTTATCCAGTCGGATGCAGTCAGCGATACTGTAAAAGCTGCAAAATACCGCATTTTCTTCCTCTCGGAAGACAATGAGAAAATCTCGAACGAAAACAGCTATGTGGCGGACAGTCGCGAGGAAAATGCACAGAAGCGTATCTTCCGGATGCGTTTCACATTCAAGAATAAGAAATACGACAAGGACAAGCAGTATTACCTTGTGGTTTACGACGAAGAAAGCGGTCTGGAGCAGTGGAGGCAGCCTGTCATCATGGACATTGCCTTTGCAGATGACTTTGGATTCGGATTCTGATATAGAGGAGGCAGGAATTCCGTATGGAAATGATGGATATGGCGGCAGATGATACCCGTGAAGAACTGCGCCGGAAGCTGCGCAGCAACTTTGACGGTCGGATCGTCCGCAAAGACCTGACAAAGAAAATAAAAGAAGGAGCAAATGTTCCGGTCTATGTGCTGGAGTTCCTGCTGGGTCAGTATTGTAGTTCAGACGATGAGACAATCATTGAGCAGGGCGTTCAGAATGTAAAACGAATTCTGGCAGATAATTTTGTCCGCCCGGATGAGGCTCAGAAAATTCTCTCACAACTGCGCAAGAACGGGAGCCATACCATTATTGATATGGTGACCGTGCATCTGGACATCGAAAAAGGATTGCCTTTTTTGCAGAGTTCTCTAACCTTGGTCTCACCAATGTGCCGATTACGGATGATTATCCGGAAAAATATGACCGGCTGCTTTGTGGCGGTATCTGGTGCATCGTGCAGCTGGAATATGAATCTGAGGGAGACAGTAGCTTTGGAATCACGGATATAGATGGACAGCCGATTTCCTCTAAACAGAAAAAGCAGAAGGATATCTCTCCCATTAGCATCCATAAGCTGACTCCGATTCAGATGCCCCATATCGACATTGAAGAAGTTCGAGAGGGACGCAAGGCATTCACACAGAAAGAGTGGATGGATGTTATGCTGCGTTCCTGCGGATATGAGCCGGAACAGTTGAACAATCGGGAAAAGTGGCTGCTGCTTGCGCGTATGCTGCCGTTGGTGGAGAACAACTTCAATCTCTGTGAATTGGGGCCGCGCAGCACAGGCAAGTCCCATATCTATAAAGAAATCAGCCCGAACAGTATCCTGGTATCCGGTGGTCAGACGACCGTTGCAAATTTGTTTTACAATATGGGGCGCAAAACCGTAGGTTTGGTAGGCTTATGGGACTGCGTTGCCTTTGATGAGGTTGCCGGAATCAAGTTTAAGGACAAAGACGGCATTCAAATTATGAAAGACTATATGGCTTCCGGCTCCTTTGCCCGCGGCAAAGAGGAAAAGGCAGCATCGGCTTCTATGGTCTTTGTAGGAAACATCAATCAGAGCGTGGATGTGTTGCTTAAGACTTCCTCTCTGTTTGACCCGTTCCCGCCGGAGATGGGAACGGACACCGCCTTTCTTGACCGTCTGCATTGCTACATTCCAGGCTGGGAGATTCCGAAGTTCCGTCCGGAGCATTTTACCAATGATTACGGCTTTATCACGGATTACTTGGCAGAGTTTATCCGAGAACTGCGGAAAGAACAGTATGGTGATGCGTTGGATAAGTATTTCCGCCTTGGAAAGAACCTGAACCAGCGCGATACGATTGCTGTCCGCAAGATCGTAGGCGGCTATGTGAAATTGCTATATCCGGATGGGGAGTTCACGAAGGAACAGATTGAAGAAATTCTTGTATTTGCGCTGGAAATGCGCCGTCGCGTCAAGGAGCAGCTGAAAAAACTGGGTGGAATGGAATTCTATGATGTGAACTTCAGCTATATTGATCTTGATACCTTTGAAGAAAAATTTGTTTCCGTGCCAGAGCAGGGCGGCGGCAAACTCATTCCTGATGGTATCTGCAATCCTGGACAGGTATATACCGTAAGTCAGGGTAAGTCCGGTATGATCGGTGTATTCCGCCTCGAAAGCCAGATGCTGCCTGGCAACGGAAAATTTGAACGTACTGGCCTTGGCAGCGACCGTGACTGCAAGGAATCCACGAATACGGCGTTCAATTTCCTGAAAGCTAACGGAAATCGCATCAGTGGCAGCATCAGTACTACGATGCGGGATTACATCATCAACTATCAGGATTTGCAGGGCATTGGCATGACCGGAAAGCTGGCATTGCCTACATTGATTGCACTATGCAGCATCGCTCTTGGACGGCCTACAGTCAGTACACTTGCCGTGCTGGGAGAAATCAGCATCAGCGGCACGATTCTGAAAGTGGACGAGCTTGCCAATAGTTTGCAGGTGTGTCTCGATAGCGGAGCAAAGAAAGTGCTGCTTCCGATTACCAGCGCAGCAGACCTTGGCACCGTGCCGCCGGAGCTGGTGGGCAGTTTTAATCTGATTTTCTACAGCAGCGCGGAAGATGCGGTGTTTAAGGCGTTGGGGGTAGAGTAATACTAAAGGTACGGAGGAAATGCGCCAATGGAGAAAAGTTCGCTGGATTACCGTGAAAAATTATATTCTCAAATACAAGAAGAATATGGAAAACTTGTATATACCTATACATGTCATTTTAAGATGGCTGATCGGTTGAGTAAGCGTAATTTTTGGATAAAATGGGGACAGATTGGGTTATCAGCAATATCAACAGGCGGCTTTTTGGGAGTGCTCATTTCAAATGAACAGATACTGTTATGGGCTGGTGGACTATGTTCAACAGCACTTCTTGCACTAACAAGCTATCTGAAGGATAAGGACATTTCCACTGAAAAAACCGATCATATTAAGACTGCAAATAAGCTGTGGAAGGTAAGAGAAAAATATCTGTCACTTTTGACAGACTTTGACGAAATTAGTATTGAAGAAATAGTGCGCAAAAGAGATGAACTGTTGGATGAAAGTTCGGAAATTTACTGTGCTGCACCTTTAACTGATGGGAAAAGTTATGCTGCCGCCCAAGCTGCGCTTAAAACAAATGAAGAGCAATTCTTTACGCAGGAGGAATTAAACAAGATGCTTCCGGCGCATTTGAGAAAAAAATGAGTAAATGGGGGATGAATACATTGAGTTTGTATGTTCAAAGAAATGAAGAAGTAATATCAGCTGACAGCCGTTCTCTTATTTCAAAAAGATATTGCACTGTAACATCAGCAATGAACCGTGAGTTTTGGAATATAACAAGCGATAGACAAAATAGTATATATGTTGGCTCCTATGGAAGGGGAACTGCGATAGATACAAGTGATATTGATATTTTGATGTCCTTGCCGGAATCATATTACAACCAGTTCAACTCTGTTTATGGGAATGGTCAATCTCGTCTTCTGCAAGTAGTTAGACAGGCTATTCTTGTTCGGTATCCAAGAAGTGAAGTAAGAGCAGATGGACAGGTTGTGAAGATCAATTTTTCAGATGGAATGTTCTTTGAAATTCTGCCGGCATTCAAAAATTGGGATGGCTCATACAGATATCCAGATACAAATATGGGTGGGAATTGGCGTTCAACTAATCCAAAAGCAGAACAGGATGCCATGAAAAACAAAAATATAAGCAGTAATGGACTGCTTTTTGACACTTGCAAGCATCTACGATATGTGCGAGATAACTATTTTAGAAGCTACCATTTGTCAGGAATAGTTATTGACAGCTTCGTTTATCAAGCAATAGGAAATTGGAGATGGCTTTCCTCTGGAGAAAGTTCAACTTCAGCAGCAGGTACATACGAGAAGATTCTTTTAGATTATTATAATCAGCATTTTATGTGGGGAGCGATGCCTCTTAGCGCACCAGGAAGCAATCAACAGGTGTCTACGGATAACAGCAGAGATTGCCTGGGTAAAGTTCTTAGATATATTGCTGGTTAAATACAGCAAGGGATAATGACAATAATTAGTAGGAAGGAGGAATTGTTATGACTGATACTCGAAAGAAAGCCTCTATGTCGCAGGTGCTGGCAGATATAAAGCCTTACATAACGAAGAAGTTCATGGCGGCACCGTGTATAAATAATGTTTTGAAATCAGGGATGAGGTAGAAAGGAAAGTTCCATGACAAAAGATGAAGTAAAAAAATCTCAGGATGAACCGTCCGGAATCACTACAGTTTTTTAAATAATGCTACAAAAATTTTATAATTTAATGATGATGTATCGTTGTGCTATTCGGGAGATACAAACTAAACTTGAGGTTTTGGATGATGAATTTTCAGTTGAGAACAATCGAAATCCTATTTCTTTTATAAAAACAAGAATTAAGAAGCCCAATAGTATTTACAATAAACTGCAGAAGATGGGATATGAATTTACAACAGAAAATATACAGACATATCTCAATGATGTAGCAGGCGTTCGAATAGTTTGTGCGTTTATTGACGATATTTATATGATATCAGATTTGATTGCCCAACAGGATGATATTAAAGTTATTGAAATAAAAGATTATATCAAAAAATCCAAAATCGAATGGTTATCGAAGCTATCATATGATTGTTGAAATACCAGTATTTTTGCTAAGGGTAAAACACCTATGCGTGTAGAATTACAGATTCGAACCAATGGTATGGATTTCTGGGCAACATTGGAACATCAACTTCGCTATAAAAAAGGAATTGAAGAAATGCCTGGCTATGATGAGATAAGTGAAGAATTACTTCATTCTGCAAGAGCTATCATTGAAGCAGATAATGAAATGCAGAGAATAAAAGACAAAATTGGTATGTTCCACGAAATTTAAGCAGAAATTTGATCGAGTAGAAAGGTTGGAATATATATGAAACAAGATACTTTAGAAGGAAAAGCGAAAACAAAAAACGGAGTAAAACGATTGTGTTTTTCCATAGTCTGCATTCTTCTAGAAGTAGTTTTTATTATTACTATTGTAACACGCTTAAATGAATATGCAGAAATCATAAATCTATTTACAAGGATTTTAAGTGGAATTTTAGTTTTGGGATTGTATGCATCAGATAAGACATCTTCCATGAAAATGCCTTGGGTTATATTAATTTTAATTTTCCCAATTATGGGTGTAGGCCTATATTTATTGATTGGTTTGAATGGCGGCACACATAAAATGCGTGAGCGATATGCAGAAATTGATAGCAAATTGTTACCAATGCTTTCCGATAATCAGGAGTGCTTAAACAGAATAAACGAAACGATTCCGAAGGCAGGAAATATTGCAAGTTATATACAAAGAAATTCGCAGTATCCAATCTATCAGAATACGGATATTGTGTATTTTGATGAAGCAGTGAAAGGATTAGAGGCACAGCTTAAGGATTTGGAGAAAGCACAAAAGTTTATCTTTATGGAATATCATGCGATAGAAGACGCTGAAGCATGGCATAAGATTCAAGATGTTCTGGAAGAGCGAGTAAAAGCAGGTGTGGAAGTTAGAGTATTCTACGATGATATGGGTTCTATAGGCTTTATTAACACAGATTTTGTGAAAAAAATGGAGGCAATAGGAATTCATTGCCGTGTATTCAATCCGTTATGCCAGGTTTAATCTGTTTTTGAACAATCGTGATCATAGAAAAATAACAGTTATTGATGGAAAAGTCGGATTTACAGGTGGATATAATCTAGCAAACGAATATTTTAATTACACACACCCGTATGGACAGTGGAAAGATACAGGTATTCGTTTAGAAGGAGATGCTGTTCAGTCGCTTACAGTGACATTTTTAGAAATGTGGAATGCTGTTAGTGAAAAAGCTACGAATGATACTGATTTTAGTAAGTACATTATTCATTACGATTATAAAGCACAGCAAACAGGTTTTGTTCAGCCTTATGCAGACAGTCCTATGGATAATGAGCAGGTCGGAGAAGAAGTTTATATCAGTATGATAAATAAAGCTGAAAAATATTGTTGGTTTATGACTCCATATCTAATCATAACAGATGAAATGACGCATGCGTTATGTCTGGCTGCTAAGCGAGGGGTAGACGTAAGAATTATCACACCTGGTATCCCTGATAAAAAATTCATTTATAATGTAACTCGTTCTTTTTATCATGGATTAGTTAAACATGGTGTTCGTGTTTATGAGTGGACTCCTGGTTTCTGTCATGCAAAAATGAGTGTGGCAGATGACTGTATGGCAACTTGTGGAACAATTAATTTGGATTATCGAAGTTTATATCACCATTTTGAAAACGGCTGTTTTATGGCAGATTGTCAGGCAGTTGTGGAAATAAAAAATGATCTGATAAGAACGATGGGAGAATGTCGTGATGTGACAGACCAATATCAAACCGGACGAAGTGCATATTTGCGACTGGGACAATTATTTATGAGATTATTTGCTGGATTGCTATAAGAATCTGATGAAACGACCTTTCAAAAAACAGTTGATTTAGAAGTTAACTGTTTTTGAAAGGCCGTTTTTGCTATATCTAACAGTCTGTTGTACAAAGAAGATTTTGCATGGATGAAAAAAAACAAACCTTGTTGAGGTTAAATTGAGGCTGACTTTGTATTGTATAGACATAAGATGAAAAAAGTCAGGTGATGTGCGATGGGAAAACGTAAGATATTTAAAATTGTTTTTGCTATACTGTCAAGTTTTTTTATGTGTGGATTTTTTATGAATTGCTCGGAATCTGCGTTGCATATAAAAAGCAGCCGGAAGTGTCCAATACAACCCAAAAAAGAAACTAAAAAAATGGGTCATGGAACGAATGCAGTGAAAATACAGAACGGGCAGTAATCATAGAAAAGAATCCAGAAGCGCTTTTACAAAGAGTGCGTTTGATCAAGAATGCAAAAAAGGAATTATTCTTTCTACTTTGCATTTCAATCCGATGAAAGTGGAAATTGATTTTAGGAGCACTGCATGATGCGGCAGACAGAGGTGTACATATTCGTCTGTTAGTAGATGGAATGGAGAGCTGGATTGATATGGAAGGAAATCCGTATTTCTATGGATTATCTTCCCATGAGAATGTTGAAATTAAACTGTATAATAAGGCCAATCCGTTGAAACCATGGAAGATGATGGGGAGAATGCATGATAAATATTTGATTGCAGATGGTAAGACATATATTCTTGGTGGAAGAAATACATACAATTATTTCTTGGGTGATTTTCTGGGACATAAGAACTATGACAGAGATGTGTTAGTGGTTTGCGATGAACCTGAGAAAGAAAATTCAGTTAATCAGTTGTTAGAGTAATTTTGAAACGATATGGGAACAAGAAGACAGTGGTTATTTTCATGACAATAAAAAACTGGCAAATAGAAAATCTGTAAAGAACGCAGTTTTAGAGCTGCAGAACGGCTATCAGAAATATTTTGAAGAGAATAAGGAAAGAATCTGCGATACCGATTACACGGACGAAACTTTTGAGACAGAAAAGATTGCATTAGTGTCAAATCCTATCCACACAGGTCCCAAGGAACCAGTAGTCTGGTATCAACTGGGAGAACTAATGAAAAATGCAAAAGAGCGCGTGAAAATTCATACACCATATATTATCTGCAATGATATGATGTCTAATACATGGAAAGAGATTGCGGAGAGAGTTCCGGATTTTTCTATCATGACCAATTCGGTTGCCAACAATGGAAATCCATTTGGAGCTGCCGATTATGCGAAAAACAGAAATAGAATCTTAAGTACAGGAATTAATATCTGGGAATATGAAGGCGGTTATTCATACCACGGAAAAAGTATTCTGATTGACGATGATCTGTCTGTAATCGGTTCCTTTAATATGGACATGAGAAGTGCATATCTGGATACGGAACTGATGCTTGTAATTCGCAGTAAAGATATTAATAAACAGTTGGAAGAGGGCATGATGGAATATGAAAGAGTGTCCCGCCAGGTATTGGAAGATGGAACCTATCGTGATCCATATCATGTAGAGCCAATCGAATTAACAAAGAAACGTCAGAGAAAAATATTTTTGGTACAGCATCTGCTTGGATGGGCAAGGTATCTGTTTTAATAAGGAGGAAGGAAAACGTGTTTCAAATATTGATTGTAGAAGATGATAAAGAATTAAGCCAGCTATTCCAAAAAGTGCTTGAGAAGAATGGATATCAAGTCAAAAGTGCATCGGATGGAGCACAGGCATTAGACGTATTGGTTAAGGAATATATTGATCTGATCATTTCTGATATTATGATGCCGGTTATGGATGGTTATGAACTGGTGTCGGAACTCCGTTCAGCAGGATATCAGATACCTGTACTTATGATCACTGCGAAAGGTTCCTTTGATGATATGCGCCAGGGATTTCTTTCGGGAAGTGACGATTATATGGTAAAACCGGTAAATGTGAATGAAATGGTTTTAAGAGTCGGAGCACTGCTTCGCCGTGCACAGATACTGAATGAACACAAAATTGTGATCGGTTCAACAGAGTTTGATTATGATGCAATGACGGTTACAACTGATAAGGAAAGTCTTGTTTTGCCTAAAAAAGAATTCCTGCTTTTATATAAGCTTGCAGCTTCGCCAGGCAGAACATTTACAAAACAACAGTTGATGGATGAAGTATGGGGATACGAGACGGAGGCAGACCCACATACGATAGAGGTACATATAGGAAGAATCAGAGAGCGTTTTAAAGATAACCCTGATTTTGAAATCGTAACAATGCGTGGAATTGGATACAAGGTGGTGAAAAAATAATGGAACAAAAGAAAGAAAAAGGATTGCGGATCCGATCCTGTCTGACTGGTGCAATCTGGCTGGCACTTGTATTTTCAACAGTCATATCTGCTTTATTATTTGCTTTTTTGAATCAATTTTTTTAATCTGCCGGGCAGCATACCTGTGCTTGGCTGGCTTTTGATTTTCAATACATTGATTGCAGGGCTGATCACTTCCTTTATTAATGCAAAGTTACTGGAACCAATTACTAGGCTTAGTAAAGCAATGAAGGAAGTTTCTCGGGGAGATTTTGAACAGCATTTGGAAACGAACAGCCGTATAGCAGAAGTTGGAGAATCTTATCAAAGTTTTAACGTTATGACAAAAGAACTTCGTGCAACAGAGGTGCTGCAGATGGATTTTGTATCTAATGTTTCTCATGAGTTTAAGACCCCGATTAATGCCATTGAAGGATATACAATGCTGCTTCAGGGAGAAGAACTGTCTCCGGATCAAGAGGAATATGTAGAAAAAAATCTTATTTAACACCCAAAGACTTTCCGGATTGGTTGGTAATATTTTGCTGTTATCCAAGTTAGAGAATCAGAATATACCAATGAAAAAAACAGAATATCGTCTGGATGAACAGATCCGCCAGGCAGTTCTTTCATTGGAAACAAAATGGACAGAAAAAGAAATTGGTTTTCAGGTAGAATTGGAGGAAGTTAAATATACTGCGAATGAAGGACTTTTTATGCATATCTGGATAAATCTTTTAGATAATGCGATTAAGTTCAGCCCTTCAAAGGGGACAATTACGATGTTTCTGAAACAAGAACAGGATTCTGTTAAGTTCATTCTGGAAGATGAAGGACCAGGAATAGAGGATGATGTAAAATCCAGAATATTTGACAAGTTCTATCAGGTAGATGGATCTCATAAAGCAGAAGGAAATGGCCTAGGTCTTGCACTTGTAAAACGGATTGTAGATAGTGCCGGAGGAACAATCAAAGCAGAAAACCGTGAATATGGTGGATGCAGATTTGTTATAGAGCTGCCAAAGCAGAAAGATGAGATTATCTAGTTTTAAGATAAATTAGAAGATGGGAGGATTTATATGACATTTTATCAGGAGTTGCAGTTAAATCAGGCAGGTTCTAAAAACCTGTTGAAAAAGAGTGAAACACTAAAAGAAAAACTATATCATATGTGGGTATATCTGGTGAAGATAGCTGCTACAATGGCATTTTGTTTTTTCTTTGTTAGTATTTTCAGCATCCTATTTGGAAATGAGAACAGCATTGTAGGTGTAGTAGTCTTATTATGTCTCATGGTGTTTAGGAATGCGGATCTGGGGATCCACACCGGACAATCTACGATGCTTTTGGCTTTGTTCTTTGTAATTATGACTGTATGTCCGCATTTAGCAAATCAGTTTTCACCGGTATTGGGAATGCTGTTAAATATTGCGGCACTGGCTGTGTTGATTCTGTTCGGATGCCATAATCCATTCATGTTTAATCAATCTACATTGGTTCTTGGGTATCTGCTGCTATATGGTTATGATGTTACGGGAAAAAGCTATCAGATGCGATTAGTCGGAATGGCTTTAGGTGCAGCACTTACCTGCTTCGTATTTTATCGAAATCATAAAAACAGAACTTATAAAAGAAATCTGAAAGATCTGATACAAGAATTTGATATCACTTCTTCCAGAACAAAATGGCAGATATGTCAGATTTTATGCGTACCGATTGTCCTTTGCATTGCAGAACTTTGTAATATGCCACGTGCAATGTGGGCTGGTATTGCGGCCATGTCCGCGATTTTGCCGTTTATGGAAGATATGCACTACAGAGTCCGTAAAAGGATTGTCGGAAATATTGCAGGTGTTATATGTTTTACAGTATTATATTTTCTGCTTCCTTCGTCAATCTATGCATATATAGGAATTCTTGGTGGAATCGGTGTAGGATTTTCAGCACAATATGGCTGGCAGGCAGTATTTAACACATTTGGTGCTTTAGCCATTGCTGCAGAGACATATGGACTACAAGGAGCGGTTAGTCTTAGAGTGAGTCAAAATGTTTTTGGTGTTGTGTTTGCTTTAGCATTTTGTGTTATATTTTATTGGTTTATGCCTAAAAAAAAGGAAAGTGAGGTGACCGTACATGCAGAGTGAAGTGAATCAGGAAGAAAATTTGAATAGAATTATTACGGTTCCTAATCTTCTTTCTTTTTTCGGCTTTGTCTGATTCCGGTAATTATATGGAGTTATTGTGTAAAGAAAAATCCTCGAATGAATGCAGGGAAGTGACCGAAAAGTACCGCACAGGACGGAGTGCATATTTATGGCTCGGACAGTTGTTTATGAGATTGTTTGCAGGACTATTATAGCAGAAAGAAGAGGTGTTCGATATGTGTACAGCAGCAACTTACAAAACAAAAGATTTTTATATGGGCAGAACGCTTGATTATGAATTTTCCTATGGGGAACAGATCACGATAACGCCAAGAAATTACGAATTTGATTTCCGGTTTGCCGGGAAGATAAAAAGCCATTATGCTTTGATCGGAATGGCATTTGTTGCAGGAGGTTATCCGCTTTATTATGATGCTGTTAATGAAAAAGGCCTTGGAATGGCAGGTCTTAATTTTGTCGGCAATGCGGCATATGAAGAAGCTTTGCCGGAAGATGAAACAGAAGTCAGCCAGGTGGCACAGTTCGAGTTCATCCCATGGATCCTTACACAGTGTGCTACTGTAGCAGAGGCGAGAGAGAAGCTGGCAGCAATGAGACTGACAGGCACAGCATTCAGTGAACAGCTGCCGACAGCACAGCTTCACTGGATCATTGCAGACAAAGACTCCTGTATCGTTGTTGAGTCTATGAAAGATGGGCTGCATGTATATGATAATCCGGTAGGAGTGCTTACCAATAATCCACCATTCCCGAGTCAGATGTTTGCACTGAATAATTATGCCGGAGTATCCAGAAAACAGCCGGAGAGTACTTTTGCAGGAGTATTACAGCTTGATGCATATAGCAGAGGAATGGGTGGAATGGGAATACCTGGAGATCTTTCCAGCCAGTCAAGATTTGTGAAAGTTGCCTTTACAAAATTAAATTCGATCTCCGGTGAAGAAGAGGATGAGAGTGTAAGCCAGTTCTTCCATATCTTAGGATCCGTAGATCAGCAGCGTGGATGCTGTGAGGTGACAGAAGGCAAATATGAGATCACGATATACACGTCCTGTTGTAATACAGCAAAAGGTATTTATTATTATACGACTTATGATAATCATCAGATCACAGCGGTTGACATGCATGCGGAAAATCTGGATTCAGATCAGCTGATCTGTTATCCGCTTCTGTCCAAGGGCGAAGTCAGATGGCAGAATAAATAATACGAAAATGCACGGAGAAAGCATAACGCAGAACAACAGGAGGACAATATCGAGATTGTATGGAATGCAGATGTTAGGTTGATAATTGTGCAAGCACCGCCTGCACAATTTGTGCAACAAAAAAGAGGAGCCAGTCCAGACTCCTCAAAGGTACGTTATTTCAAAAAGTTGCTCTTGTGTTCCAGCGCGTGCAGATTATAGCCAAGTGTAGCCAGGTGCGCTACCTTCAGCGCAACCAGATTGATGTCGGTGGACATCGCACTGGCGATCTGCTCGGCTGTGTATCCATACTCATAGATGTAACGAAGGACTTCATCGCTGTCCATCAGAATCTCTGCTGCTACGATGTTCGCTTCATATTCCGGTTTGGATTTCATATCGTAGAGCATGAACTCATGAATCGGGGTGGTTTTCGCCATATTCCGGTGAAGCTGATCATGCCCTAATTCATGTGCGCACACGATGCGCAGCATATTTTCATCCAGACTGTTATTCAGGAAAATAAAGCGATTTCGCTTAATCACCCGGTACATTCCCTTCAGGGAACCGAAATTTTCGCAAAGCATGACATTGATACCAAGCTGCCTTGCAATTTCAAAAGGGTCTCTGGAACCGCAGCGTTTTACCAGTTTCTCACCGACCCGTGAAAGCTGTTCCGCATTCATCATACCACCTCCAGTTTACAGTATAGCGAAAAGTGTGTACGATAAATATCACTGATCGGATTTTTTTACGCCTCGTTTTCGGGGCGTATTTTTTATTGTTCTCTTTGGCAATCCAGTAGGCATCGGTCAGAGCTTTATATGCTCCTTCGATGGCATCCTCGCTTAATTCGCCGCCAGCGAACATACCGGTCACTTCGCTGACCAGTTCTTCAATATCTTTCGCTGCTTTTGCGCCGCCTTTTTCATGGGCTTCTACAACATAGGTGCCGCTGCTTCCCAGCAGATACTCAGTAGTAGTATTCAGCGCATCCGCGATCTTCTGGATCGTAACCATATTGGATGGTTTACGGCTGCCAAGCTCATAATTCTGAATTGTGCGGGCGGTTACACCGGCCTTCTCTGCAAGTTCTACCTGAGTTAAATTGGCTTCTGTTCTTTTTTCTTTCAACCTTTCTTTGAAGACCATAGGAATACCTCTTTCTTTTTTGATTACGAACACGAACACTTTTTCATAAAAATCTATTGACACGAAAAACTGTGCTTGCTATAATGACGATGGAAACACGAAATATAATTCGTGTAATTATAGTATCACAAGAAATGCTGTGTGTCAATGCGTTCGTGAAAAGTTGTTCGTGCTTTCACGAACGGAGAGGAGGAATACGGGATGCAAAGGGTGATTCTTCATTGTGATATGAATAACTTCTATGCCTCTGTCGAGTGTATGCTGAACCCGGAACTGAAGAACAAGCCGGTGGCAGTGTGCGGTTCTGTGGAGGAACGGCATGGCATCGTACTTGCGAAGAACTATGCAGCAAAGGCGTTTGGCGTTTCCACGGGAGAGGCAATCTGGCAAGCAAAGCAGAAGTGCCAGGATCTTGTGATCGTGGAGCCGCACTATGAGCAATATATGAAGTTTTCAAAGCTGGCTCGTGGGATATACGGTCGCTATACCGATCAGATCGAGCCGTATGGGATGGACGAATGCTGGCTGGATGTGACCGGAAGCGGCTGCATGGGAACCGGATTTGAAATCGCAGATGAGATTCGCAGAACGGTTAAGTTTGAATTGGGACTTACGATTTCCGCAGGAGTGAGCTTCAATAAGATTTTTGCCAAGCTTGGGTCGGATATGAAAAAGCCGGATGCGATTACCTGCATCGAAGCAGATTCGTTCCAGGAGAAGATTTGGTGTCTTCCCGCCTCTGACTTGCTTGGAGTCGGCAGAGCGACCGAGAAGGTTCTGTCCGGTTATGGGATTCATACCATTGGAGAGCTTGCTGCAACATCGGATGATTTCTTGAAGTGCCGCCTTGGAAAGAATGGACTGGCGATTAAGAAATATGCCAATGGACTGGATGATTCGCCGGTTATGCGTTCCGATTATGTCTCCCCAGTAAAGAGCATTGGGCACGGAATAACGACCATGCAGGATTTGGAGAATAACGCCGAAGTCTGGTGTGTCATGCTGGAACTGGTGCAGGAGATCGGAACCAAGCTGCGAGCACATAAAAAGAAAGCTGGCGGAATAGCGATTTCCATCCGCAACAACGAGCTTTACACGAAAGAGTGGCAGTGCCGGATTGGTATTCCGACACAAAGCCCTACCTATCTGGCGAAAACCGCATTTGCACTGTTTGCAAAGAACTATCAGTGGGAGCATCCGATTCGTTCAGTGACGGTTCGGGCAATCAACCTGTTTGAAGAGGATTGTCCGATACAATACGACCTATTCACCGACGTGAAATCACTGGATCGCCAGGAACGGCTGGACGCAGCGATTGAGCAGATTCGATTCCGATTCGGGAAAGATGCGATTAAAAATGGGGTACTTTTTCAGAAAAGCAAGATGCCGACAGAGCGAAAAGTGGATTTGGTTATGCCGACAGGAATGATTGGTTAATACAGCACCGGTAGAATCTGGTGAGTTCTTTGCTAAAAGAAGTCAACACATTCGCCGGTTTACAGAGGAGGAGCGTAGAATATGTCGGAACAGAAATGTAGAAAAGTATATGTACCTGTGAACTTAGATGTGGATGCAGAGGGAAATATTCGCCCGCGCCTAATTCGATGGATTGACGGACGGGTGTATGAGATCGACCGATTGAAGCATAAGTGCCGAGCTTCTTCCACGAAAGTGGGCGGCTGCGGAATTCGTTATACGGTCATGATCGGTGGGCATGAGAGTTTTCTGTTCAACGAAGATGAAAAATGGTTCGTTGAGGCAAAGGAGCAGTGCCTATGATCCTTTCACAGAAAAAAATAGAAGAAATCGCTGTTGCAGTGATAAGAGATTTTCAAAAGTCCTTTTTCGGCAGCGAAGCAGATGATCCGGCAAGATTTGCGCTTCCGACACCCATTGACCAGTTTGCATCCGATTATCTGAACCTGAAGGTGTCATTTCAAAAGTTGTCCTCGGACGGAAGCATCTATGGTCTGACCGCGTATGTGGATACAGAATATCAGATAGAGGTTGATGGAAGTCAGAGGAGCATCTTCCTGAAAACTAATGATGTGGTTCTGGACAAGAGTTTCATTGAACCAGAGAATATTCGGAAACTCTGCGGAAAACGCAGATTTACGCTGGCACATGAGTGCGCTCACCAGATATTGTTTCAGCTGGATGCCGATGACCGAAAGATAGCCTGCCATAAGAGACCGGAAGTGAGGAAAAAAGGTTCCCGCGTTCTGAGAACGCAGGAAGATTGGAACGAGTGGCAGGCCAATTCGCTGGGAGCTGCCATCCTGATGCCCCAGTTAGAAGTGGATCGGGCGATGTGGTTCATCAACAGCAGAAAGCCTCTGACATGTTATGGATGGCGTTTTTATAACAAAGACCAGGTGAAGATAGATACTTTCTGTGGTGTCTTTGGCGTTTCGAGATCGGCAGCTGCTATCCGCTTGGAACAACTGGGCTATCTGAACCGGAAAAAGGATTATGAATATCGTGATCCATTGGAGGTGTGGCCATGAGCAGGAATATCAGAGTATCGGAACCATCTGCGGAAATGCAGATTAAAATCATCCGGGCAAAGGATGCGATTGCTTCGCAAAAGCCCAGGATTGTCAGGTGCCCTTATTGCCGACACAATTCAATCATCGTCTTTGAGGATACCAGAGGACATGTGCAGACCAAATGTAAGGCCTGCGGACGCGAGACCGTCTTCAATGTTTTGGAGATGAGAAGATTACGGAGATTGCAGCTCTACTATTCGTCTTTGAATGGTTGAGATGACAATAAATAACCCTATTAACACAATTTTATAAGTCATAGCTGTGCTGTGGAGCCGCTGATAGGCGAAGTCTTCCGAATGCCGCATGAGACAGAATTATGGGATACCCATGTTCTGTTTTATCGGCACAGGATTTTTTCTTCACCGTCATGCGGCTCTTTTTTGGACCTTCCGTCGATCCGGTTCTGTACCGGCTGTGCGGAAGGAGAAACGTATGTATTACGATCAGCATGTATGTGGAGCAAGAATTCAGGAATTACGCAAATCAAAAGGGTATACGCAGGAGGCCCTGGCTGAGGCGATTGATATTGATGCAAAACGCATTTCCAAAATTGAGCGCGGAGTAATATCGGCATCTTATAATGACATGATTTTGTTTTCGGAATTCTTTGGAGTAACGCTGGATTATCTGATCATTGGCAAGAGACAGGATGTGGATGCGTTGAAAAAGAAAGTGCAGGATGCCATTACGCAGCTTCAGGAAGCACTGATGTGAACTCGCAAAATTAGGTGGGCAAAGTCGCAGTTTCCGGCGTGTTATGTAAAACCGCATTCTTTTATACTTACTTTACAGCTAAGGCAACAAGGCTGATGAACTATGAAAATTGAATACTCATTCTCCAAGTACATTACTGACAGAACGAGCCTTCGACTGCACGCCATGATGCCCAACAGGGGCGAAGCGGAATCGCAGCAGCAAATGTCGGATTGCAACCGACGGTGGTGTAAAAGCCTGTCAGGGACAATGATACTTCCGTAATTCGCGGTCCGGCCATAAAGAAGGCGGGATGGTTAAATTCCAATGGAGCAGTGAAGCACACTGCCGCTTGTGAGAAATCCCCGATCTCTGGGGTGCCAAGAAAAAGTACAGAGAAACCATATTTTAAGAAAGGCTGTCAGAATAAAGCATTTGTATTATTTTCTGTCAGCTTTTATCCATAGATGATTATGGGATTGGAGGCAACCAGATGAAAGAAAACTGGGTTTACCGGCGAGGAGATATTTACCTTGCCAATCTTGGTGTTCCGATAGGATCAAAGCAGGGCGGTGTTCGTCCGGTAGTGGTTCTTCAGAACGATGTCGGCAACTTTTATTCGCCGACGATTACGGTTGCTCCTCTGACAACGAAGATACAAAAGAAAAGAAACCAGCCGACACATTATTTTCTTCGGAAGGCAAAAGGGCTGGCAAGATCTTCGATGGTATTGGCGGAGCAGCTTGATACATGTGATAAGACCTGTGTGATTCGGTATCTCGGCAAGGTAAGCAAGGGACAGATGCGCGGAATCGATGAAGCTGTGAAAGTGCAGCTTGGATATTATATTCCGGAACAGGCAGAGTAAAAAAAGGCAAGGCAAATGCCGAAAGGAAGTGAATTTTGATGGTGGATAAATTGATTAAGCGTAAAGAAGCCGCTGAGATGTTGGGGATTAGCCTGGACACCTTGGATCATGCAAGAATGGAAGGGTTGATCACTTACGTTCAGTATGTTGAGAATGGCTGTGTTTATTTTACTGAAGTTGGACTTCAGGAGTATATTGCAAGGTCTACACACCGTGCAAGGCCGAAGGATAACAATCCGACTTTCCGAAAGAAGAGAACAGTCAGGAGCGAAATTCGACATCGTTGAGCATTGGCAGGTTATTCGCAATAATGAATATATCAGCTAAAAGTTTGGAGGTGTCGAAGATGGCAAGAAAAAGATATGCGATTCCTCAGTACGGAACCGTCATCATGGCGGGTAAGGAATATTACCGAACTCGAATTGAGGATGCTGATGGAAAGCGGGTGGCGTTGTATGGCAGAACCCGTGAAGAACTATATGATAAGGTGCTCGAAGCGAGAGAGCAGATTGAGGATAATACATTTCGCAGATCATCCCCCACAGTAAAGGAGTATTGCGAAAAGTGGCTGTTGTTACAATCCGCACAGGTAAGAGCCACTACTTTGACGGATTACACATCGAAAGTAAACCGGCATATTATAAAGCCTCTGGGTCATATGAATATAGCAGATGTTACAGCAGATGATATTCGTCTGGCACTGGTTCCGGTATCCAAAAAATTCAGCGTCTGTGTACAAATCGGTTAATATACTTTATAAGAGCATTTTTGCGGCGGCAAAAGAAAGCAAAGTGATTCAGGACAATCCTACAATTTATTTGTCTGGAAAGAACGGGGGCGTTCCTCAAAAAGAGAAAAACCCTTTGACTGATGATCAGGTGGAGAGATTGCTGGATGCGATAAGAGGATTACCACCGTATGTATTTGTGATGCTTGGTTTGTATGCGGGGCTTCGGCGAGAAGAAATTCTTGCATTGCAGTGGGATTCAGTTTTTCTGGATGAAGCAGCACCGTATTTGACAGTGTGCAGAGCTTGGCATACAGAGCACAATCGACCGGTAATAATGTCTGAACTGAAAACAAGGGCTGCTCATCGAGATGTACCGCTTCCTGATTGCCTGGCGAAATGCCTGAGAGAAGCAAAGGAGAATTCCACATCAGACTATGTTGTTGCGAACAGCGAGGGCGAACCGCTTTCATATACGCAGTTTAAGAGGCTCTGGCAGTATATTGTGACCAGAACTGTAAAGGAACGGAGCTACTACCGTTATGAGAATGGAAAACGAGTGAAGCATACGGTGAAACCGGTGCTGGGCGAAAGAGCTGCGCATAATGGAAAGGTGGTTTATAGCTTAGACTTTGAAGTGATACCACATTTGCTGCGGCATACTTATATTACAAATCTTATTCACGCATCGGTTGATCCTAAAACAGTTCAATATCTTGCCGGTCATGAGAACAGCAAGATAACGATGGACATTTATGCAAAGGCAAAGTATAACCGGCCTGATGAACTGGCGGGCATATTAGAGGATACCTTTACACTGTGGGATGCAGAATAGGCCAGACAGTTTCATGAATGAGATCAAAAAGAGTAGGGATAATCCCTGCTCTTTTTACATATAGCCGACATCCTTGAGAACCGGAGCAGCATTCTGGATAATTAAAGAGCAAAGATCAATTTGAATATATCAAGAAAATGGAGGAAGCAATAATGGCAAGAAAAAAAGTAGTGCCGGAATATGGAACAATTATGAAGAGGGGCGTTCAATATTACAGAACACGAATGCAGGATGCGGATGGAAAATGGATTTCGCTATATGCACAGACTCCTGAAGAGCTGTATGATAAATCCATTGAGATGAAGCGCAGTATTGAGGATGAAATATTCCGAAAGAATAATCCGACAGTAGCTGAGTATTGTGAAAAATGGTTGAAGATGCGCTCGGCGAGTGTGCGAGAAAACACATTGAGTGGATATGAGCGCACGATAAGAAAATACATTATTGGAGCTATTGGAGATATGTATATGGACGAAGTGACGACCGATGACCTTCGCTTGCTGCTGGTGCCAATCTCCAAGCAATCAGCTTCCCTGTACAGCAAAATGAATATGCTGATCAAATGTGTTTTCTATTCAGCAGAAGAAAGCAAAATCATCAGTTATAATCCGGCTGCGTCGCTTTCTGCAAAAGGCGGAACACCAAAGCAGGAAAAGAAGGCATTGACGGATGAGCAGGTGAAAATTCTTCTGGATACAATCAGGGGATTACCACCGTATGTTTTCGTAATGATTGGGTTGTACGCAGGGTTGAGGCGGGAAGAAATTCTTGCACTGCGATGGGATTGTGTTTTCCTGGATGGTGCCACCCCATATATATCGGTAAGGCGAGCATGGCGTTCTGTAAATAATCGTCCGGTAATTTCAACAGAGTTAAAAACGCCAGCAGCCAAAAGGGACATTCCCATTCCGGGCAAGTTGGTGGAATGTTTGAAAGAGGCAAAAGAAAAGTCAAAATCGGAATATGTGATCTCGGACAGGAATGGTAACGCTCTGGCTGAATCCCAGTTCGTGAGGGTGTGGAAGTACATAGCAGTTCGTTCTACGGAAGAACGCTGCTATTACACCTATGTGAATGGGCAGAAGATTAAGCATGTGGTACAGCCGAAGCTTGGTGAGCATCAGCCGAACAATCCGAAGTTGGTATATACGATGGATTTCCAAGTGACACCGCATCAATTACGTCACACTTATATCACGAACCTGATTTATGCTTCGGTTGATCCTAAAACCGTACAGTATCTTGCCGGACACGAAAACAGCAAGGTGACTATGGACATTTACGCCAAAGTCAAGTATAATAAACCTGCCCAATTACATGGGGTGATCAACAGAGCAATCGACACATCAAAAAAAAGAATTAGGGTTAAAAAATCCGAACAAAAAGCCTACAAAAAATCGTGGGTTTAAAGAACTGGTGGACGAAGAGCAAAATGCTTGAAAAACCGCGTAAAATCAAGCAAAATTGAGCTTCGGTTTCGTGAAGTACGGTCTGAAGGCTGCCCGTCGTGCACCTCAGTTCTCTAAGCGCTGATTTTACCCATATTGCAAACTTTGCAGCTCTGCCTTGGCAGAGCTGCATTTTTTATTGCAAGTTTTCTGCGACTGCACTGACAGGCTGCTGGCCCAGCGGCATCAGCAGTTCAGAGCAGACAAAAAATGCAGTAAAGACTGCACTGAAAGCGGCAGTTGAGCAAAGCGAGGATTCTTATAATCTGGTCGAAAACAAAGCACTGAGTGTAAATGCACGGGCCATTCTGGAGGCATATCTTGAGGAAGTTGAGGCTGGATACACGGATGTCTTTGAGCCTCAGAATGTAACCAATTTTTGCCCGACAGATGTAACTGTCGGTGACGACGGATTCGGAACGGCTGTCTTTTCCATGCCGGAGAATGCTGTTGATCCGCAGGCGTGGAAAAGAGCTGCGAATGCATTGGTGGCAAATTTTCTGTGTTATTATCAATACAATGGCAACAATGTTGAGTTCTGCGTTGAAATTGTGAAGCAGGAGGCCGCAGATGGACAAGGTGAAGCGGCAGACTATATGGTGATTTTTGCCAAAAAACATGATGGGGAGGAAGGCGGAGAAATCTGGACGCCGCCGGCACTCTGATAATTTTTTGATACCAGCATCCCTGTATAAACCCGGAGAAAAAGATTTGACAAAGCTTTCCGGCAAAAGAAAAACGCCTCAGAATTTCTTCTGAAGCGTTTTTGTTCAAGTCGGCGACTACCTATTTTCACGCGCCGTTTCCAGCGAACTATCTTCGGCACAAGTGAGCTTAACTTCTGTGTTCGGAATGGGAACAGGTGGAACCTCACCGTCATCGACACCGACCAATTTGAC
>ENA-OQCV01000006-OQCV01000006.1-human-gut-metagenome-genome-assembly--contig:-NODE-6-length-56190-cov-3.153220_pt1 | contig 56190 bp, 64 predicted proteins | sample MGYA00242766_ERZ504592 | MGnify/ENA primary metagenome ERZ504592 (study PRJEB26092, sample SAMD00036315) | human gut metagenome | host: Homo sapiens | study: EMG produced TPA metagenomics assembly of the...
CAAAAAGGTCATGCTTCAACGGCACTGACCTTGCCTGAAATTTGCGCAAAAAATAAATTTGTGAGAAAGAATTGGAATTTATGACACCTGAGATCATTGCACACCGCGGCGCGTCCTATCTTGCGCCGGAAAATACCCTTTCTGCGTTCCGCAAGGCGATGGAGATCGGCGCGGACGGCGTGGAAATGGACGTACAGCAGACCAGAGATAAAAAGCTGGTGATCCACCACGATTTTGTCATTGACTGGCACACCGATATGCGTGGCCAGATCTACGACATGACCGAGGGCGAGCTGAAGGCGCTGGACTTTGGCAGCTGGAAGGATGTGAACTATCGGAACGAGAGGATCGCTACCCTGCAGGAGGCACTGGCTCTGTGCAGGGAAATGGAAGGTACCATCGTTCAGCTGGAAATGAAGGCCACCATCGATGACGACCCGGATTTTGTCCCCCGCGTGATCGAGGAGGTGCGTGCAGCAAACATTACTGACCGGCTGGTGGTGATCTCGTTCAACCACGACCTGCTGCGGCAGGCAAAGCAGCTGATGCCGGAGCTGAAGGTGGGCGTGCTGGTCTACGGTGCGTTGGAGACCATGGCGCTGCCCACTAGCACATGGGAAATGCTTGGCCTGCAGAACGGGCTGGAAGAGGATGATTTTCCACAGCTGCCGCCGCTGTCGGTGGAAAATGTGGATGACGAAAACTGCAGCTGGGCCCTGCGCTGGATGGGCAACCAGATCAGTATGCTGCAGGCGAACTTTCCGGGCAAGAGTCTGGTAGAGGTAGCCCAGCGCCTGCTGGAACAGCGGGACCCGGTAAAGTATGTGCAGACGCTGGACTTCAAGCCGGACTGGGTGAGCTGCGAATATCACACCGCTTACCAGCAGCCCAGCATGGTGCAGAAGCTGCATGATCTGGGCATCAAGGCGGCATACTGGACGGTGGACGGGGAACAGGCCGTGAAAGACCTTTTGGGCCCCATGCAGCCGGATGCCATCGTCACAAAGCCGCCCGGACCGCGTGCGGGAATGGATCTCTGAACTGGAAATGACAGAATAAAGGGCAGAAGCTGCATCCCTTCGGTGCGGCCTGATTCCCCAAGCAACATCTGAAAAGCAAACAGCGGACAGCCTGCAGGCCGTCCGCTGTTGTGCTATGCAAAAGATGTTATAAAATATATCCGAGGCTCCGCAGCACGAACAGCCAGAAGGTCAGGCTGAATGCGCTGAACAGGGTGGTGGTAACGCACACGCTGCCGGTAAGCACACCTTCGTGGCCCATCTGCTTTGCCATAACGTAGCACGCCGGGGTGGTGATGCTGCCCAGCATCACCAGCAGGGCCACCAGCTTTTCGTCGGTAAAGCCAAAGCGCACAGCCAGCGGCAGGAACAGCGCAGGCAGCACCATCAACTTGACCACAGTAGCCACAGCAGTAGGCTTGAGGTATCCCAGAGCTTTTTGGCCCTTGAAGCCTGCACCAATTGGCAAGCAGGGCCAGAGGGCTGGTCAGACCGGCCACATTGGAAAGGGCCTTATCCAGCATGGCAGGCACGGAAATGTGCAGCATGCTCCACGCAAAGCCCGCTGCAATGCCCAGAAGGATGGGGTTCGTCAGGATGCCTTTCACACTCTTTTTGAGCTTTTCAGCCATATTGCCGGTCTGAGCCTGCGCAGTGGGCGCTTCCAGCATCAAAATGACCACTGCCATGATGTTATACAGCGGCACACTGCCAAGGATCATCAGGCTGGACATGCTGGCATCGCCGTAGATGCTCTGCAGAAAAGCCGAGCCGAGGATGGCAGCCGACGAGCGGTAACACACCTGAACGAATTCGCCCACAAGGCCGGTGCTCTTTAAAAACCAGCTTTGCCAGCGCCCAGATCACAAGGATGCACGCCAGTGTGACCGCAAAGCAGAACAGCACATACCGGCCATCGAAGGTGGCGCGGACATCGTTTTTGCCAAGGTCGCGGAACAGCTGCACCGGCAGTGCCACATAAAACACGAACTTGTGGCCCCGGCCACGAACGCATCGCTCAGAAAACCGGTGCGGTGCAGCACATAGCCCAGCAGCATGATAAAGAACAGCGGCATGGTGCTGTTCATGCTGAACAGAATATTTTCCAGCATGGCTCACACTCCGCCATGACGGCGCTGTTCCGCTGAAAGCTCCTGCTGCAGAGCAGCTTTGCGGTGGTCCAGCAGCAGGTCTTTGTTGTACTTGAAGTAGCGTTCGCAGCCGTTCTCGGTGAGGAAGGCGTGGGACACCGGGTCCACCGTCAGCTCGGTGACGAACACCACCATCTCCTGGCTTTCGGCAAAGGCCTGTTCCATAAAGTCGAAAGCGGCTTCCAGCGCGGCGCTGGCGGTCTGCTGGGCCTTTTCGCGCTCATCGGCAAGGGACTGGAACTGCCCGCGCAGCAGGTCGAAGGCTTCCTGTGTGCCGGCGGCGTTGGCACGGCGCAGTTCGCCCTCCCAGCCGCGCAGCACGGCCAGCACCTGCAGGCGGGTGGTCAGAGCATCTTTGCTCAGCAGCCCGGCGGCACGCTTTTGCTGTGTTTCGGTGTCGTAATCCATGATCTGCTGGTGGAACATTTCTGCCGAGCCGTCCGGGATATCCTCCGGAACGGTGGCAAGGGCATTTTTTGGTCTCCCGCAGAAAGGCATAGCAGCTGTCGGCTACTGCATCTGCCTGACGGGAGGCCGTGAACCGGGTGCCGAGGCCTGCAAGGATCAGGCTGACCAGCGAAAGCCGCTCGTCGAAGGGGGCCTGCAGCAGCCGTGCGAACACGGCGGGCTTTGCCTGTCCGGCCAAGATCTCCTCTACGCCGTAGTCGTCGCGGTACTTATAGTAAAGGTCGAGATAGGCGGAGAAGTCCTCTGCGATCTTCGGGTGCTGGATGTACTCGCGGATCAGGTCTTCATCAGCCTGCAGACCCAGTGTTTCGTAGGTGTCCAGCAGATTGGAAAGATCCTCCCAGCCGCGGGCGGTCACGAACTGGGTGCCGTCCACATCGGCGTTGATCTGGTAGAAGTTCTGCGGGTGAAGCTCCAGATAGCTCAAAATGGCGCTGTGGATGTGGGCAGCGCGGGCATAGTCCTTCCACACGGGCAGGTCCGGCTCAATGTCCATGCGGCGCACGCGGTCCAGCGTAACGATATCAAAGTCGCGCACAGATTTGTTATATTCCGGTGGGTTGCCTGCCGCCACGATCACCCAGCCCGCAGGCACGGCCTGATTGCCAAAGGTCTTGCATTGCAAAAATTGCAGGCATGGTGGGGGCCAGCGTTTCCGACACACAGTTGATCTCGTCGATGAACAGAATGCCCTCGGAGAGGCCGGTGGCCTCCATCTTGGCGTAGATGCTGGCAATGATCTCGCTCATGGTGTATTCGGTCACCGAGACATCCTTTCCGCCGTAGTTGCGCTGGCGGATGAAGGGCAGGCCCACGGCGCTCTGGCGGGTGTGGTGGGTGATGGTGTAGGCCACCAGCGCCACGCCGCACTCCCGGGCTACCTGCTCCATCACCTGCGTCTTGCCAATGCCCGGAGGCCCCATGAGCAGAATGGGACGCTGCCGGATGGCCGGGATGGCGTATTCGCCCAGAGCATCCTTGGCAAGGTAGGCTTTTACGGTGTGTTCAATTTCTTCTTTGGCTCGTTTGATATTCATAGCAAATTCCCTCACGAATTGTTCAGGTCACGGTACAGGTCGTCCTCTTCGGCCAGCGCGTCGGCAAGGGTGCTTTGCGGGCGGGCTGCTGCACCGGTAAATTCCTCTTCATCCAGAACCACCTTAATGGCCCACGGCGGTACATTGGTATCGTCGAACCGCTCCCCCAGAAACAGAAAAGCGGTGTCGTAGGCCGGGCGCTTGGCGGGGTAGGTGCCCATGCCGTCGGTGAAGTACAAAAGGCCCCGCAGGTTCGAGAACTTCTTCTCGGCGCACAGCTGGTTCACGTATTCAAAGGCCGGGCGGAAGTCCGTTCCGCCGCCGCCCCGCAGCTCAAAGTGGTTCATGGCGTGGATCAGCTCGTCCTCATTGTGGATCAGGATATCCTGCCGGATAGCGTTATCGGCCTGGATCAGGTGCAGGTTCATCCGGTGGAAAAAGTTCTCCTGTCCTTTCAGCAGAGTGTAGGTCTCGGCAAGGAATGCCCGCACCAGTTCACCGGAGGTGGAGTAGCTGGTGTCGATGACAAGGGCCAGCTCCTCGATCTTTTTGCTCTCCCGGCTTTCCAGAGGCTCGATGAGGGGCAGGTTTCCGTACACCGAAAGGCCGTAGGTGTAGAAGTTCAGGTCGAACTCGTCCGGGTCCAGCTTTACTTCCTCCCGCAGCACGCAGAACCGGCGCAGAAAATCCCGGTAGCTGCGGCGGCTGCGGTTGGCGGCTTTTACCTGCTGCTTCAGGGCATCGGCACCGTCCCCGGCTTCCTTATCCCGCAGGTCCAGCTCTGTCTGCATCCGCTCCCCGATCTTCTGCCACGTTTTCTGGGGCAGCGGCGTGGGCATCTGCTGGGGCTGGTCAGGCGCATCCTTCGGCCACAGACGGTGGTCGTCGGTCACGAACTCCCGCTCCAGCTGGCGCAGCACACCGGGTGTCTGCCGGGTGAGCCACCGATACACCGGCGCGGCTGCCACCACGGTTTCCTCGGCGGTGATCTGCTGGTAGGCGTTCTGGCGCACATAGGTCAGCGGGCGCTTGACGCTGGTGCGGTTCAGGCTGTCGATAACGTTTTCCACTGCGATATCACAGGCAAGGCTCCACAGCTGCGGCTCCCGGCGGCCTTTCAGCCACAAATGTCGGAATACGCAGTGGAATATGGTGTGCAGATACAACCGGTTGAGATATTTTGGATTGTCCTGATAGAGCCGCAGCAGGTGGCTGGGCTGATAAAACAGGACCTGACCGTCCGTAGCCAGCACCCGGCAGCGCTCGTCCGGGGCGGGGGACAAGGCACTGAGCGCCATATCCAGAAAGCGGAAGTCCAGATACAGCCCGCTGCGCACCACCGCCAGCACCTCGCCGCCCATGCGTGCCTGCCACTCCTCGTGGGTCTCCGGCCGCTGGGACTGGAACGGCTTGCGCGGGTCAAAAAATTTTTTCTTTTTGGATCGTTTGGGGCAAAAGTGTCACCTCACTTGGAACCCTCTCAGCCTTGCTGCAAACTCCCCCAGTCATCGCTGCGCGATGCCAGCCCCCTCAGGGATGGGGCCTCTGGCGAAACCGGAAGCTTACCCTTACTGCCAAAGGCTCCCCCTTAGAGGGAGCTGGCGCACGAAGTGCGGCGGAAGGAGTTTTCTGCTGTTTAAAAATCAAAATCGTACCGCTGCTTTTTGGGCTGAGGAGCATACTTTTTGTGCTCCGCATCCGCCAGCAGAGCGGCGGCAGCGGCGTTCCCGGCCTTGGCGGCAAGGGCTGAAGCTTCGGCAAAGCCGTCTTTGTCCAGCACATCCAGCGCAATGAGTGCACGCACGGCATCATTGTCCTGCGCCTTCAGCAGGCGGGCCAGCACCCGGTCGGTGTTGGCTGCCAGAAATGCCCGGTAGTGCCCGGCGGCGGCTTCGGTCAGCTGCCACGGATACCGCAGCCGGTCAAAGCAGAGCATTGCCATCACATTGGCATCGTCGGCATCGTGGCCCTGCGGGAAGATCGCGTCGTATTCTGCGGGGAGGAATTTGTTCTCTAAAAAACACTGCCGGTAATGATATCCTTGGCCGGAAAAGGTGTGAAGAAGGATGTGGGCGGGGGTCTCCTCGATATCCTCCCAGTAGGCGGGATACCAGAGCGCCGCCAGCGGGGCTGCTGTACCGGCAGGGCAAAACTCAGCCCGCACCGCTTCGGTGATGTTGTTCACAAGGGCAAACAGGCCGGTAGGTTCTTCAGGGCCTGCCTGCACCCGGATGGTCTCCAGCGCGAAGCAGTTCAAAAACACATCGCTGCCCATGGTCAGGCTGCCCGTGCCCACGGTGAGCAGACGCAGCTTGCGGCAGTTGTAGAATGCGCAGCTGCCGACGACCTGTAAGCTGTCCGGCAGGGTCAGCTCTTCGAGAAAGTTCCCACACACCGGGTGCAGGTCGTCTGCATCCGAACCGGCAGCGGGCGCGTCAAAGTCGAAGTCATACCGGCGGCAGGTGCCGCCCACCGTCTGCCCAAAGGCCCGAATCAGCCGCGCCGTGCCGTCCGGGGCCGCCTCGTAGCGGCAGGTCTTGTCTGCCGCAGGCAGGCTGCGCGGCTTTTCGGAAAAGCAGTAGTCGCCCAGTTCGGTAACAGCAAAGCTGCCGCCCTCCGGTGCTGGCAGTGTGCCGGGCAGCGCGATACACGGCTCTGTGCCGTACACCCGCACCAGCCGGGCGGTGTCTGCCGAAAGGGGCAGGATGTCCAAGGTGAGTGTGCTCTCCGAAACCACGATGCAAAACTCCTCAATTTGATAGAATCATTCAGCTTTCAGTATAAACCAACGGCAAAGCCTTGTAAAGTATAAAAAAGTTCTGACGTAACATAGTAGAAAAATGAATCAGAAACCTCTTGACTTTTGCATGAAAGTGCGTATAATAAGGGTAGGCAACGCGATAAGGCCGAACGTGTTTACCACGTAAAAAACTCGAAGCACCCCGGTAGAACCAGTACCGGGGGTGCTTCTTTTCATTAGTGCTTGCTGCCCTTGAAGAACAGGCTGTCAAGCCACTTGCATAAATAGTAGGCTACTACCTCTGCTGCGACAGTCTGAAAAAACGCGATAAAGCTAGGCATGTTTACCACCTCCTTTCCGCGACAGGGGGATCGGAGAAGGGCCGCAGAGCCAGTATAACACAAAAAGCGGCAGCGCGCAATTTGATGCACGCTGCCGCTTTTTCATTGAGAAGGTAGTAAAAAAGCTTAGTCCTCGGCCAGATTGCCGGTGTACAGCTGGTAATACTTGCCATTTTTTGGCGATCAGCTCGTCGTGGCTGCCGCGCTCGATGATGCGGCCCTGCTCCAGCACCACGATGCAGTCTGCATTGCGGACGGTGGACAGGCGGTGCGCAATGACAAAGCTGGTGCGGCCGTACATCAGGCCGTCCATGCCGCGCTGCACCAGCGCTTCGGTGCGGGTATCGATGGAGGAGGTGGCCTCGTCCAGGATCAGCACCGGGGGATCTGCCACGGCGGCGCGGGCGATGGCCAGCAGCTGGCGCTGGCCCTGCGAGAGGTTGGCACCATCGCCGGTGAGCATGGTGTTGTAGCCTTCCGGCAGGCGCTTGATGAAGCCATCCGCGTTGGCAAGGCGGGCGGCGGCGATGCACTCTTCATCGGTGGCATCCAGCCGGCCGTAGCGGATGTTCTCCATCACCGTGCCGGTGAACAGATGGGTGTCCTGCAGAACGATGCCCAGAGAACGGCGCAGATCGGCCTTTTTGATCTTGTGGATGTTGATGCCGTCGTAGCGGATCTTGCCGTCCTGAATGTCGTAGAACCGGTTGATGAGGTTGGTAATGGTGGTCTTACCGGCACCGGTAGAGCCGACAAAGGCGATCTTCTGGCCCGGACGGCCATACAGGTTGATATCGTGCAGGACGGTTTTTTCCGGCACATAGCCAAAGTCTACATCGGTAAAGGTGATGTTGCCTTCCAGCTTGTGGTAGGTGGTAGTGCCGTCGTGGTGCGGGTGCTTCCATGCCCACAGGCCGGTGCGCTCGTCCGTCTCCACCAGCTGGTCGTTGCGGTCGTACTTTGCGTTGACAAGGGTCACATAGCCCTCGTCGGTCTCGCTCTCTTCGTCCATCATCTTGAAGATACGCTCGGCACCGGCCAGAGCCATGATGATGCTGTTGGCCTGCATGGACACCTGACTGATGGGCATGTTGAAGCCCTTGTTCAGGCTCAGGAAAGCCACCACCGTGCCAAGGGTCGTGCCGCCCATGCCGCTCACGGCCATGGCTGCGCCTGCCAGCGCACAGACGGCATAGCTGATGTTGCCCAGCTGGGCGTTGACCGGCATCATGATGTTGGCAAAGCTGTTGGCTTTGTTGGCGCTGTCCTTCAGCTGGTCGTTCAGCTGGCGGAAGCCGGCCAGCGCCTTCTGTTCGTGGGTGAACACCTTGACGACCTTCTGGCCTTCCATCATTTCTTCGATGTAGCCGTTCAACTTGCCCAGATCCCGCTGCTGCTGGATGAAGTATTTGCCGGACTGCTGGGTGATCTTTTTGGAGCAGAACATCATCAGCGCCACCATCAGCATGGTGACGATCGTCAGCTGCCAGCTGAGCATGCACATGCTGAAGAACACCGAAACAATGGTAATGGCGCTGGACACCAGCTGCGGGATGCTCTGGCTGAGCATCTGGCGCAGGGTATCCACGTCGTTGGTGTACACGGACATGATGTCGCCATGGGGATGCTGGTCAAAATACTTGATGGGCAGGCTCTCCATGTGGGTGAACAGCTGGGTGCGCAGGTTGCGCAGGGTGCCCTGCGTCACGTTGACCATGATGCGGGCGTTGAGCCATGCGGCCAGAATGCCGATGACGTAGATGATGCCTACCCGCAGCAGAGCTGCTGCCAGCGGGGCAAAATCCGGGTCCTGCTGCTGGGTCATGGGCACGATGTAATCGTCCATCAGGGTCTTTAAGAACAGACTTGCCTGTACGTTTGCCAGCGCGCTGACCACGATGCAGACAAGCACAAGGATGCAATGGGGCAGATAGTGCCGGAATACCTCATCCATAATGCGCTTCAGCAGCTTGCCCGGGTTTTCCACTTTGGGCCGGGGGCCGCCCATGCGGGGGCCGGGGCCGCGAACTTCTTTTGCCTGAGCCATTACTGTTCACCTCCCTGTTTGTCAAAGTCGCCGCTGCCCTGGGTCTGGCTGTTGTAAACTTCCTGATAGATGGCGTTGGTCTTGAGCAGCTCTTCGTGGGTGCCCAGACCATCGATCTTACCATTATCCAGCACAAGGATGCGGTCGGCGTCCTGCACCGAGGAAATGCGCTGTGCAATGATGATCTTGGTGGTGCCGGGGATCTCCTCCCGGAATGCCTTGCGGATCTTGGCATCGGTAGCGGTATCCACGGCGCTGGTGGAGTCGTCCAAAATCAGAACCTTGGGGCCTTGCGCAGCAGGGCGCGGGGCGATGGTCAGGCGCTGCTTCTGGCCGCCGGACACATTGGAGCCGCCCTGCTCGATCCATGTATTGTATTTGTCCGGGAAGCGCTCGATGAACTCATCGGCGCAGGCAAGCTTTGCCACACGGATGCACTCTTCCTCGCTGGCGTTCTCGTCGCCCCAGCGCAGGTTATCGAGAATAGTGCCGCTGAACAGCACGTTCTTCTGCAGCACCATGGACACCTCGCGGCGCAGCACGTCGAGGTTGTAGTCGCGCACATCCACGCCACCCACCTTCACGGTGCCGGTCTCGGCATCATACAGGCCGGGGGATCAGCTGCACAAGGCTGGATTTTGCGCTGCCAGTGCCGCCGATGATACCTAAGGTCTCACCGGGCTTGATGCTGAAGGTGATATCATTCAGCACCGGCTGGCCGCTGCCGTGCTTATACTTGAAGGTGACATGCTCGAACTCGATGCCGCCGTCCTTCACCTGCTGCACCGGCTGCTTTGCGGGGGGCAGGTCGGTGGTCTCGTCCAGCACTTCCACAATACGCTTTGCGGAAGCGGCAGACATGGAGATCATGACAAAGGCCATGCTCAGCATCATCAGGGCCATGAGGATGTTCATGATGTAGCCGAACAGAGCGTTCAGCTGGCCGGTGGTGATGGCACCATGCAGAACGTACTTGGCACCCAGCCAGCTCAGGGCGATGTTGCAGCCGTAAACGGCGGTGAGCATGGCAGGGTTATTGAAGCTCAGGCGGCTCTCAGCGTTCACAAACTGGTCGTACAGGCTCTGGCAGGCTTTGGTGTACTTCTCGTTCTCAAAGCCCTCGCGCACGAAGCTCTTCACTACGCGGATGGCGGAGACGTTTTCCTGCACGGACGCGTTCAGGGCATCGTAGTTTTTGAACACCCGGTCAAAGATGTGGAAGGTGGGCACCATGATGCCTGCCAGCACCGCCACCAGAAAGACCACAGCCACCACGAAGATCAGTGACAGCGGGCCGCCGATCATCACGCCCATGAACAGGGCGAACACCAGATGCACCGGGGCGCGCACGCACATGCGCTCGATCATCTGGAAGGCGTTCTGCACGTTGGTCACGTCGGTGGTCATACGGGTGACAAGGCCTGCGGTGGAGAACTTATCAATGTTGGAAAAAGAATAATGCTGGATGTTCTCATACATGGCATCGCGCAGATTTCCGGCAAAGCCGGTGGATGCCTCGGCGGCGTATTTGCCGGCCAGAACGCCCAGCGCCAGCGCGACCACAGCCACCAGAAAGGTGAGCAGGCCATACTTGAGGATGGCGTTCATATCGCCCTTTTCAATGCCCTGATCGATGATAAAGGCCATGATGGTGGGCAAAAGCACATCCATCACGGCTTCCAGAGCGGCAAAGAGCGGTGTCAGGACTGCGGCGCGTTTATACTCGCCCAGATGCGACACTAACATTTTTGATCATCTGAGTTACCTCCTGTTACGTTTTTATTTGTTTGGTACAGAACAAATTTTATACAAAACATTTTAATTGTCAAGACGTTTCAAAAAATGTTCATAATTACTAATTTAGCAAGCCGATTTTAGGCAAGTTGACAAACCCTCTCAGTCAAAGCCTGTCGGCTTTGCCAGCTCCCCCAAAGGGGGGAGCTTTTCTTGCTCTGAACGATACGACCTGCTTTGAATTGGACGCATCACCCTTTGTATTATGGTGCACATAGCTCCCCCTTCGGGGGAGCTGGCGAGCAAGGCGAGCCTGAGAGGGTTCATTTCAGCGCTTCCCGCAGCTTGTTCAGCAGCCGCAGCAGCTCGGTATTTTCCTCCGCTGTCAGCAGCCCGGCCACATAGTCGTCGGTCTGGTGGAAGCAGAGCATCGTCTTTTCGTGGAAGCAGATGCCCTCTTCGGTGAGCACCAGCTGCTTGAGCCGGGCATCCTGCGGAACACTGCGCCGCTCGATATACCCCTTGCGCTCCATCAACTGCAGGATGTTGGTCACGGTGGAGCGGGTGATAGAGAACTCCCGCTCAATGTCCCGCTGGAACACGGGGGTGTCCCGGTGGCGGTAGAGATACCCAATGATCCACCCGTGCATGGGGGTGGCCTGCTCCACGTCATTTTCGCGGGCAAACTGGTTGATCTTGCGGAAGATCAGGTTGTCCACCCGGCGGATCTGCGCCGGGATGACCTGTGGGCTTTCCCAAGGGGGATCGGCGTGATTGCAGCACTCGTTTTTGGTTTCGTCACACATCATGGTTTTGTCCTTCATGGTTGTTTTGGCATCAAACAGTTTTAAATAAAACTGTTTGATAGCATACATATTATACAGCAGTCAAAGTGAATGTCAAGGGGAAGGGAACGATTTTAAATGCCCTCCGCTTTGCTCTGGGCATAAAATAATGAAATATTATTTTTCATATTGCAAACCAGCCAAGCCTGCGGGCTTGGCTGGTTTGCTTTTTCACGGAAGGGGCCGTAGTTGCAAGCGGCATATTTTCCGGTTGCGCGGTCATTTCCGAAGGAAATAAGCGCAACAGATGGAGTTTACCTTTTGGGCCATTCCTGTGAAAATGCAACAGCAGACAGCCCGCAGGCTGTCTGCTGTTGCCCTATTATAAAAATACTTTTTCCGCTAAATATGCCCAGAGCGAAGCAGAGGGCATTCTAAATTATTATTCCAGATTGTGTTTTTTGCAGAACTGTTTGCTCACCCAGTACATCCCGCCCCACAGCAGAACGGCCAGCACCAGATACAACGGGTTCTTCATGGAACTGACCAGCGACTGCCCAAACACTGCCATCATGGCAATCATCACACCCTTGCCCAGCAGCATGGTAATGAGATAGCGCTTTTCGTCAAAGTCCGAGATGCCAAAGGCCAGATGCATAAAGGAGCTTGGCGCGAAGGGCAGCAGCGTGAGCATGAACAGCGACGAAGTGTCCAAGCGGTTCACCCACTGCTGAGCCTTTTCCAGCTTGGGCGAGCGGGAGGCAAACTTCCAGAAGAAGCACTTGACCACCCGCCGCCAGAACAGGAACATGATGCTGCCGCCCAACGCCACACCGGCCCAGCTGTACAGAAAACCCAGAATGCCGCCGTGAGCCGCTACATTCAGCGCCACAATGGCAATGAGCGGAAGCGGCGGAAAAAACGACTCCACCATGGCCAGCATGATGGGGGCAATGGGGCCAAGGTTGCCAAAACTGTCCAGCAGAGTTTCCCAGAACTCCAGCGTTCCCAGCTGGCGCAGACAAAAGTTCATTGTGCACATCCATCCCTTCCGCCTGCGCTTTCCCATCCGCAGGTTCCTCTATCCGTAGTATATCCATATTGTATGACACAAGCATGAACACAAAGCGACATTTTTTTTTGCCCTGTGCACAGCTTCCTTGGGATACTACGAAGCTGCCGGTGCTGTTTTACTCCGCAGCCTGCTTTTCTGCGCGGGCCTTCATACGCTCCAGCTGGGCGGTGCGCTGCTTTTCCCACCGGGCAAGAGAAGCATCGTCCGGGATCTGCAGGCAGCGGGCGTAGCTCCAGTGCAGGCCGTCGCGGCGGGCCAGCTTGTAGCGCTGGAACACACCCTTGCCTGCGGCATTGCTGCTGCCGGCGCAGTGGGGGCACTGGCTCAGGGTGTACCAGCTGTTGCTGCCCTTTTTGCAGCCACACATCGTCCGGAGTCAGTGGTGCGCCGCACTCCGGGCAGTTCATGGTGTAAATTTTGGGGTCGGTGCGCCAGGTGTACTGCTCCACATAGCCGCGGAAGACCTCAAAATCCCGGTAGTCGCCGGGGGTGGGGCACAGGCTGGCCCGCAGGGATTCCTCCTCAGTGGGGTAGGCCGCAAGACCGGCCCGCAGGTCGAGCATCCGGCAGACATCGGCGGTGTACAGCGTGTCGGAAAGGGCATCGTGGAACTGCCGCTCCATGGGCAGCCCTAAGCGGGTGACGACGCTTTCCAGCGTCATGCCCTCGCCCTCTTTGCGGGGATGCTCCCGCAGGAACACCTGCTGCAGGTCGTACCAGATGGTGGGCTTTGATTCGTCGATGTTGCACAGGTACAGGTTCTGCTTGAGCACCGGTACGTCATCCATGCCCCACTCGGCAAATTCGGCATCCGGGCCGCACCACTGCATAAAGCGGCGCAGGCCCTGCACGATGGGCTCACCCTTGTCCAGATCGGCCTGCGTCAGGCCGGTGACTTTAGCAATGTGGTGCTGCAGCTTGCGGAAGATGCGGGGCCGCAGATGGATGGAAAAGGTGTCCAGCACGTTGGCATCCTCGTCGATCTTCACGGCACCGATCTCCACGATCTCGCCCCGGAAGGTCTGCTGCACGCCATGGTAATTAAAGGTATACGGCTGGTAGCCGATATTCCATTCCAGATCAAATAAAACCAGATTGCGCGGCATTGTTTTGTGTTCCTCTCGTTACTTTAAAATAAACTTCTCCACAGCCTCGGCCACACCGTCGTGGTCGTTGTCGGCGGCAGTCACATAGTCGGCCACGGCCTTTACCGGCTCTTCGGCGTTCTGCATGGCCACGCCCACACCGGCGTACTCGATCATGGAGCGGTCATTCAGGCCGTCGCCGCAGGCCATCAGGTTTTCGCGGCCAAGGCCCATGTGCTCCAAAAGGGCGGCAAGGCTGCCGTCCTTGGCAACGCCCAGTGGCACGGCTTCAATAAAGAACGGGCTGGAGGGGTACAGGTCGATGCGGCCGTCAAACTGCTTTTTGCCGGCGGCCCACACCTCGTCCCGGCGGGCGGGGTCCAGCGTGATGAGCATTTTGCAGATGGGGTAATCCACATACTTTGCCAGATCGTCCACGCCGGTCATGGGCAGCTTGCAGGTAAAGCACTCGCGCAGTGCCCACTTGTCGTCCGGGTGCTCGGTGACAACGCCCTCTTTATTATAGGTGATAATGGTCACGTTCTGTGCGGCGGCAAAGGCGCACAGCTCGGGTACGTACTGGGCATCCAGCTGTTTCTGGTACAAAGTCTCGCCGGTGCGGCAGTCGATGATCTTGCCGCCGTTGTAAGAAAGGATGCAGCCGCCCTTTTTATCCAGCCCCAGTTCCTTTGCCAGCGGCAGCACGCCCGCGGTGGGACGGCCGGATGCCAGCACGATGGTGACACCCTTTGCAATTGCGGCATCCAGTGCGGCGCGGGTGCGGGGTGTAACTTCCTTCTGGCTGTTGGTCAGGGTGCCATCCAGATCCAGTGCCAGAACTTTGATCTCTGCCATATAAAAATCCTCTCAATTTATATAAAGGTCAAAAAAAGCACTTACTCTCTTATTGTACAATGAAATGCCATCATCTTTCAACCCTTGCAGAGACGTTTGTGGAAAAATGTGGTGGCACTTGAGCAGGATTTTACATCCCTTTCCGGCTTTTTACGTTGGCGCGGATGCAGCCGCACCGGTTTTACCAAAGCTTTGCGGCGGCATGGTTTTTCCCCGCAAGGCGGTGCGCTACAATAAAAGCGTTCCCACAAGAAGAAAAACGGGGCCTGAGGCAGGCCCGCAATGTTTGATTGAATGAAAAGAGAGGATCACGTCATGAAAGAAAACAAGATTTCCCGCCGCAGCTTTCTCAAGTTTGGCGCAGCTGCTTCTGCCGTCGGCATGATGGCTGCTGCACCCGTTGCCGCAAACGCAGCACAGCCGGATGCGGATGCCGCAGCCGACGAGGAGAACTGTCTGCTGGGCCTGTTCCAGAAACCCAAGTACATCTTCCTGTTCATCGGCGACGGCATGGGCACTGCCCAGATCCAGTCTGCCCGCTTCTACAAGGGCACCGTGGACAACAACGGCGCTGTGACCGAGGCCGACCTGAGCTTCACCAGCTTCCCCACCGTGGGCAGCGTGACCACCTACGACAGCACTTCTTTCTGCCCGGACTCCGCTTCCACCGCAACCTCCATCGCCACTGGCCACAAGACCGAGAGCGGTGTCATCAATATGTGCCCGTGGACCCGCGATGTGCCCTATGAGACCATTGCCGAAAAGCTGCACGCCCAAAATGGGCTACAAGGTGGGCGTCATCTCCTCGGTCAACATCGACCACGCCACTCCCGCCGCCTTCTACGCTCATCAGAAGACCCGCAAGAACTACTACCAGATCGGCGTAGAGCTGGCAAACTCCGGCTTTGAATACTTTGCCGGCGGCGAGTTCCAGAAGGTGAACGGCGACGGCACCGGCCCCCAACAACCACGAGGTGGCTGCTCAGGCCGGATACAATGTGGTCACCACGCAGGCAGGCGCTGCCGCCCTGACCGCAGGCGCAGGCAAGACCCTGATCATTGCCGAAAATCTGGCAGACGGTAAGGCCATGAACTACGCCATGGATGCCGCCACAGGCGAGTGGCAGCTAACCGACTACGTGAAAAAGGGCATCGAGCTGCTGGATAACCCCAAGGGCTTCTTCCTCATGACCGAGAGCGGTAAGATCGACTGGGCCTGCCATGCAAACGATGCCGCTGCTTCCATCCACGATGTGCTGGAGATGAGCAACGCCGTGCAGGCTGCCGTGGAGTTCCAGAACAAGCACCCCAATGATACCCTGATCCTCGTCACTGCCGACCACGAGACTGGCGGTATGGCCATCGGCTACAAGACCACCAACTACGACACCTTCCTGACCAATCTGGCCCATCAGAAGATGTCCTACGCAAAGTTTGATTCTACCTATGTGCAGAACTACATCGCCAACAAGACCCCCTTTGAGGCTGCCATGCAGGATGTGAAGGCAAGCTTCGGCCTGACCCTGCCCACCGACCCGGATGCCGCCAACGCCGGCAAGCTGCTGCTGACCGACTACGAGGTGCAAAACCTGCGCACCGCCTACGAGCGCACCCTGAAGGTCGGCTCTGCCAGCCAGAAGGACATGTCTCAGCAGGACTATGAGCTGTACGGTACCTATATCCCGTTCAGCATGGCAATCTGCCACACCATCAACCATAAATCCGGCATGGACCACACCACCTACGCTCACACCGGTGCCATGGTGAACGTCTACGCCAACGGCGTGGGTGCGGAGAAGTTCGGCGGCGTGTTCGACAACACCGAGATCTTCCACAAGCTGGCCGACCTGACCAAGGTCAAGTAAAACTTCACCGGACTGATTTTCCACATTTTCCCGGATAAAGTAAAACCTCCCCGCTCTGGAACCGCAGCGACTGCGGCCGGGCAGGGAGGTTTTGCGTTGATTATGCTGTTTGCCTTTGCGGCTCCGCGGGTGAAAAAACAAATCGGGAAAGTCCGCAGACTTTCCCGATTTGTAATTTAGAAAATGATTCCGCTGAATATGGCCAGAGCAAAGCGGAGGCCATTCAAAATTTAATTGTTGATTTCCGGGAAGCCCTCCAGCTTGCTGGTGCAGTGGGGGGCAGCGCACTGCCTTGATAGAGATCTCGCTCTGGCAGTAGGGGCACACCTTGGTGGTGGGCTCTGCGGGAGCTTCCGGCTCAGCAGGCTTCTTGTGCAGGGAGTTGATGGTCTTGATGACCACGAACAGCACGAATGCTACGATGAGGAAGTTAATGATGGCATTGATGAAGGAACCAATGCCGATCATCACATCGCCCACATGGATGCCCACTTCCGAGAAATCTGCGTTAAAGAACAGGCCGATGGCGGGGTTGATGATGTCGTTCACCAGTGAGTTGACGATGGCGGTAAAGGCACCGCCGATCACAACACCGACTGCCATATCCAGCACGTTGCCGCGCATGGCGAAGGCCTTGAATTCTTCAAAAAACATTTTTGATGCCTTTCACTTCTTTTTCTGCCATAAGAAAATCCACTCCTTTACTCCCTTTATGCCGCAAGGAAACGTATTTGCGTCTATGATAGCGGATTTTTGGCGTGATTGCAAGGGAAAATGACAGCCTCAGCCCTCTTTTGGCAAAAAATAAAACGGGAAAGCCCGCAGACTTTCCCGTTTTGCAAGGATGAAACAGTTTTTACTTTTCCGGTGCAGTAAAAGCGATGGGGGTAGCACCTGCAGCGGCATCCACACTCAGCAGGGAGATGGGAGCGACCTCGTAGTGCAGGGTCTCAAAGCTCTGGGTCTGGCCGTCCTCGGTGGTGAACTCCAGAATGTAGGTCACGTCGGACTGCTTGTCGGCCTCCACATCGCGGGTGATAACGATGTTCTCACCGTCAGCCAGACCGTTCTCACCAGCCAGATTGTCGCCCTTCTCGTCGCTGCCTGCATCGTACAGGTACAGCTCGGTGACGGTAGAACCGGTGGTGTTGTACACGGTGTACTCAGCGGTAGTGGGCTCAGCTGCTTCGCTGGAAGCAGCCTCAGAGCTTGCAGCCTCGGAAGAAGCGGCAGCAGAAGAAGCTACAGAAGAGGAAGCGGCGGTGGAGGATGCAGAAGAACCGCAGGCGGTCATGCCAACAGCCAGTGCTGCAGCGGCAGCAACGATCGCAATGTTCTTGAGTTTCATGTGAAATATACTCCTTTGAAATTTCTTCGTATTCAGATCAACCAACAGGGTGTGATGGATGATGAAGACGATTATACGGGAATTTCGACAAAAAATCAAGACGCCTATGTACATTTTGAACGATGAAACAGGAACTGTTACCAATTTGACATGAAATTGGAACATTTTAACATGAGTTGACATGAAGCAAAGTTTTGTAGGAAAGGCTGCTTGCCGCTTCGTAAAAAGACAGCCCCATGCAGATCTTGGTCTGCACAGAGCTGTCTGGTCGGAAGGTTAAAGAAGACGCAGGGCCCAAATGGCTTTACTTGGGCTGACGGCCGATGTAAGCCAGAATGCCGCCGTCGGCGTACAGGATCTGACCGTTTACAAAGTCGGAAGCGTGGCTTGCAAGGAACACGCAGGGGCCCACCATGTCGTCCGGCTCACCCCAGCGGCCTGCGGGGGTCTTGGCGGTGATGAACTGGTCGAAGGGGTGGCGGCTGCCGTCCGGCTGCACCTCCCGCAGGGGTGCGGTCTGGGCAGTGGCGATGTAGCCGGGGCCCATGCCATTGCACTGGATGTTGTACTCGCCGTACTCGGAAGCGATGTTCTTGGTGAGCATCTTCAGTGCACCCTTGGCGGCAGCGTAGGCGGAGACGGTCTCGCGGCCCAGCTCGCTCATCATGGAGCAGATGTTGATGATCTTGCCCTCGCGCTTTTCCATCATGTCCGGCAGAACGGCCTTGGAGCAGTTGAAGGCACCGCCTACATGTACATCGATGACCCGCATAAAGTCGGCGTGGCTCATCTCGATCATGGGCACCCGCTTCATCAGACCGGCATTGTTTACCAGAATGTCCACAGGACCCACCTCGGCCTTGATCTTTGCAACCATGGCGTTCACAGCGTCCTCATCGGACACGTCGGCCACATAGCCGTGTGCGTCGATGCCGGCCGCCTTGTATGCTGCAAGGCCCTTTTCAAGGCTTGCTTCGGAAGAGCAGTTGAAGCAGATGGCGGCACCGCACTTGGCCATGCCTTCGGCGATGGAAAAACCGATGCCGTGGGCACCGCCGGTGATCAGAGCCACCTTGCCCTGCAGGTTGAAAAGCGGAAAAGATCCATGATTTTCTCCTTTTCAAGTTAAATTTTTAGCAAAAAGCCCCGTACCGGTGGACCCGGTACGGGGCTTGTGTATGGTGCTTTTTAGCGCAGGTCAGTGGTAGCGATGTTGTCCATGTCGTCAAACTCCATGTTCTCGCCGCCCATTGCCCAGATAAACGTATAGTTCGAGGTGCCTACGCCGCTGTGAATGCTCCAAGAAGGGCTGATGACAGCATCCTCGTTGTGCATCACGATGTGGCGGGTCTGGGTAGGCTCGCCGCACATGTGGAACACCACCTGCCCCTCGGGCAGTTCAAAGTAGGTATAAATTTCCATGCGCCGCTCGTGGGTGTGGCTGGGCATCGTGTTCCAGTTGGAACCGGATTCCAGTTCGGTCATACCCATGCTGAGCTGGCAGGTCTTCAGCACATCCGGGTGGATGAACTGATTGATGGTGCGCTTATTGCAGGTCTCGACGCTGCCCAGAGGACGATGGTTTGCATCGGCCATCTTGATCAGGCGGGTCTCGTAAGAGCAATGTGCGGGAGCGGATACCATGTAGAACTTGGCGGGATGCTCCGGGTCGGCGGAAGCAAAGGTGACTTCCTTGGTGCCCTTGGTGATGTACAGGCAGTCCTTGTAGCCCAGTTCGTACTTCACGCCGTCGGCCACCACGATACCGGTGGAATCCTTGCCGATGTTGAACATGCCGATCTCGCGGCGCTCCAGAAAGTAGTGGGTGCCGAAGTTTGCCCACACGTCGATGCCCTTGTCGATGGACACGGTCTCGTGCACCGGCATGCAGCCCAGCGTGACCATGCGGTCCACATGGCTGTACACAGCAACGACCTCATCGGCCTTGTACAGGCCGGTGATGAGCATTTCGTTCCGCATTTCCTCAGTGGTATAGCGCTTGAAATCCTTCTGGTTGCAGGAGTAGCGGATATCCATTCTGGACTCCTTCCTGCAATTAGCGCTGGATACGGCCGGAACCGTCGCCGCCAGCCAGCTTCTCGACCTCGGACACGGTCATCATGTTGTAGTCGCCCTCGATGGAGTGCTTCAGAGCAGAAGCAGCAACAGCGAACTCAACAGCTTCCTGAGTGGTCTTGCCGGTCAGCAGGCTGTAGATCAGGCCGCCGCCGAAGGAGTCGCCGCCGCCAACGCGGTCGATGATCTTCAGCTCGTACTTCTTGGAGAAGCAGTACTCATTGGAAGCAACATCGTACAGCATTGCGCTCCAGCCGTTCTCGGAAGCGTTGTGGCTCTCACGCAGGGTGATAGCGACCTTCTCAAAGTGGAACTTGTCAGCCAGCTGCTTAGCCACGCTCTTGTAGCCCTCGGCATTCAGCTTGCCGCCGTAGATATCGGTAGCCTCGGCCTCGATGCCGAACACGTCCTTTGCGTCCTCCTCGTTGGAGATGCACACGTCAACATACTGGCACAGATCGGTCATGGCAGCGCGGGCCTGCTCACGGGTCCACAGCTTGCCGCGGTAGTTCAGGTCGCAGCTGATCTTCACGCCGTGAGCCTTAGCAGCCTTGCAGGCCTCGCGGCAGATCTCGACGACATTCTCGCCCAGAGCCGGGGTGATGCCGGTGAAGTGGAACCAATCCACGCCCTCGAAAATCTTATCCCAATCAAAGTCGGAGGGCTGAGCCAGCTGGATGGCGCTGTTGGCACGGTCGTAGATGCAGACGGAACCACGCTGAGAAGCACCCTTCTCGTTGTAGTAGATGCCAACGCGATCGCCGCCGCGGGTGATCATGCTGGTGTCAACGCCGTAACGGCGCAGGCTGTTGACAGCGGCCTGACCGATTGCGTGTGCGGGGAGCTTAGTGACGAAAGCTGCGTCCAGACCGTAGTTGGCCAGAGAAACAGCAACGTTTGCCTCGCCGCCGCCGAAGCTGAACTCCAGGCTGTTAGCCTGAACGAAACGCTCGTAGTTGAACGGCTGCAGACGAACCATCAGTTCGCCAAAAGTAACGACTTTCATTGGTTATTCTCCTTTTATTTACAGGTGTTTATGACCTTCTGCTGCGGGGCATCCCCGGCGCAGCAGGGCTTTCACGGATAGGGGAGCCGGAGCTCAGGCCTGAACCAGGTGGAATGCGAAGCCGCCGATCTCGTCTGCAAAGTAGCAGGCGATGGTCTTGCCGTTCTTCACGACCTTGCTGTCCAGATCGAACTTGACACCGCGCTGAGACAGGTGATAGATGGCACGATCCACGTTGTTGCAGCCGATGGCGATGTGGCCATTGGTGCCGCGGCCGACCTTCTTCATGATCTCGAACTCCTTGTTGCCGACGAAGATGCTGGAGTTGCCGGGTGCGACCTTCATGTTCAGCAGGCTGCCGATGAGGTTTGCCAACTTCATGGCCTCTTCCTCGTTCTCGGTGTTGATGCCAATGTGCATCAGCTTCAGGCCCAGCATGGTGTCAACAGCTTCCTTGCTCTGAGCGGTGATCTTTGCCCAGTCGCCAGCCTTGATCACGTCGCTCTTGCACATCCAGGTGCCGCCCACAGCGAAGATCTGGTCATAGCCCAGATAATCGTTGACGTTCTTTGCGTTGACACCGCCGGTGCACATCCAGCGTGCGCTCTTCAGGGCAGCGCCGATGTTCTTCAGCATGCCGACACCGCCGTTTGCCTCAGCGGGGAAGAACTTCAGGGCCTCGCAGCCCATGTTCATAGCCTGCTGCATCTCGCCTGCAGAGCAGGTGCCGGGCATCATGATGCCGCCCTTGTCGATGACGTGCTTGCAGACTTCGGGGTCGAAGCCGGGAGCAACGATGAAGGATGCGCCTGCTGCCATTGCACGGTCAGCCTGCTCGGTGGTCAGGACAGTGCCTGCGCCCAGCAGCATCTCGGGCATCTCCTCGTGGATCTTGCGGATGCACTCCTCAGCGCATGCGGTACGGAAGGTGACCTCAGCTGCGGGCAGACCGCCGTCAGCCAGAGCCTTGCACAGGGGCAGGGCTTCATCAACGCTGTTAAAAGCGATAACAGGGATAATGCCGATCTGATAGACCTTTTCTACGATGGGATTCATAAATGCATTTCTCCTTTTAGTTTGAACTCTCTTGGTGCGCGTGGGCTGCCGTTTGGGCATGGTGCACCCACTGTGCGCTCATATTATTAGTATAAACGACGGAAATGAGTTTGGAAATGCTCAACAAGCACAATGTTTTGCATAAGAGCTTGTATACATTGCACAAAAATGACGAATGACCTGAAAAGCAGGGCCGTTTTGCCCCTGTTTGCTCAAATACCAAGCCTGCCGAACAGCTCTGCAACGCCGTCGTGGTCGCAGTCGGCTTCGCTCACAATGCTGCCAATGGCCTTGATCTGGGGCATTCCGTTGGCCATAACAGCGGCGATCCCTGCCTTTTCCAGCATGGCGCGGTCGTTCTCGCTGTCGCCCACGGCAAGGGTGTTCTCGTGGGGGATGCCCAGCAGGTCGGCCAGAGCCAGCAGGGCACTGCCCTTATCCACACCGGCAGCGGTCACTTCAATGTTATCCGGCGAACCCTGCACCACGGCCACGCCCGGGATAGCCTGAAACTTTGGCAGGGCAGCGGCGGTCTTTTCGGTGCTGTCGAAGAACATGCACAGTTTTTCGATCTCGTGCGCATGGCGGGACATCCAGCTCTCGATGCCGGGAATGACGGTAAAGCGGCCGTCGGTCAGGTTCTGCCGCGCCTCGGAGGAGAGAAAGCGGGCGGTGCGGGAGGTGAGCTTTGCAATGCCCTCCGGAGTCTTGATGGCAAGGCCGTCGCTGAATACGCTCAGCTCGCCATCGTACTGCTGGAACAGGTCAAAAGCTTCCCGTGCCACTTCTGTCGGCATCAGGCGGTGCAGCAGGCAGGCGGGTTCGCTGGTGTGGCGCTGGGCAGCGTTGGCATAGCGGCTGTGCACAGCACCCATGGGGTCATCGCCAAGGTCCCACACGGCGGCACCGTTGGAGGTGATGGCATACCGGATGCCGGGCAGCTTTGCCACAACAGGCGGCAGGCTGGCCAGCGGGCGGCCTGTGGCGGGCACCACCACCACGCCATGCTCTACAGCGCGGGCAATGGCTTGACGGGTGGCAAGGGTGACCTCGTTGTTCCGGTTCAGCAGGGTGCCGTCCAGATCCAGCGCGGCAAGGCGGACAAGGGGAAAGCTTTGCAACATAATGGCTCCTTTTATAATAGGTACGCTCAAAAAGCAGAGCGCAAGTTTACAACACTCTTTTATTTTATCGCACCGGAAAGGTTTGCGCAAGATGGCGTGATGTGGTATAATCATACGTCATCACATTGAAAATATAGGAGAAATACCATGAATCCAAAACAATTGTGGAGCCGACGCCGCCCGCACCTGTGGTTCCAGCTGTACTGGGTGGTGTATCTGATCTGGTTCTTCTGGCTGGATCTGACCATCAAAGATCCCAAATATATCATCCACGACCCCGCTTGATGATCTGATCCCCTTCAATGAGTGGTCATCTTTCCGTATTGCAGCTGGTTTGTGCTGCTGGCTGGTGTGACGGCCCTGCTGTGGTGGTGCGACACCCAAAGCTACGATAAGCTCTGCCTGACCATGTTTTCCGGCATGACCTTCTGCCTGATCCTGTACATGCTGCTGCCCAACGGTCTGGATATCCGCCCCGACAGTGGATGCGGTGGGCCGCAGCAACATTGCAATGAGCATCATGCAGCTGATCTGGAGGGCGGATGCCTCGGTCAATGTGTGCCCGTCCATCCATTGCCAAAGCTCGGCCTGCATGGCACTGCGTCAGCACAGCAAGCTGGCAAAGAAGCGCCCGGCCCTGAAAATTCTGGCCTGGGTGTGGGCTGCACTGATCTGTGCGTCCACCGTGTTCACCAAGCAGCACTCCATCATTGATGTGGTGTGCGGTCTGGCCGTGGCCTTTGTGTGGGTGCCGGTGGTGTACCGTTCCGCAAAAAAGTAAACGCAGCAAAAGCCCTTCACCCGGAGGGCTTTTGTGCTGCCATGGGGCCTGTCTTGACAAAACAGAGAAAAAGTGTTGGCGATTTTTTAGTTGCAGCCACACTTGACAGCCGACCTGTGGTTGGGTAATATGGTCTTGATAACTTCAATACTAGTATATCAATTTTTGCTTTACACCGGAGGTTGAAGGGAGAGAGACCACATGTCATTACTGAGTGCGCGCGAAACGGCATACCAGACGATCCGCAGCCGGATCATCACGATGGAGCTGAAGCCCGGTGATCCGCTGAATGACCGGGAGCTGGCCGAAGAGCTGGGCATCAGCCGCACGCCCATGCGGGAGGCTTTGCTGATGCTCAATCTGGCCCGCATGGTGGACATCAAACCGCAGAGCGGCACCCATGTGGCACCCATCAACCTGAAGTTGATGGAGATGGAGCAGTTTGCCCGCTATACACTGGAAAAAGAGATCCTGAATCGGCTGCGCGGCCGTGTGACACCCCGGCAGGAGGAAGAATACCGCAGCAACATTGAGACATACCGTGTGCTGGAAGCGGATATGAGCCAGCCGGACCGCACTGCCCGTATGCTGGAGCTGGATAATGCATTCCACCGCAAATCCTTTGAGTTGTGCGGCATGGAAGCTCACTACGACCACATGCTGGCCAGCCTGCAGCATGTGGAGCGCATCCGCAAGTTCAGCCTGCAGACCGAGGAAAACAAGTCGGTCTGCTCCTCGCACACGGCAATTCTGGAAGCACTGCTGCACGGCAGCACGGACGACGTGAGCGAAGCGCTGGAAAGCCACCTGAGCCGGTATAAGCAGTCGGTGGCGCAGGCCCGCAGCGTCCACCCGGAATATTTTATCGATGAATGAACTTGAGGGAGAAACCACTGGAAGAGGGCAGGTTCCTCTTTTTTGCATAAAATATAAAAAAGTTGAATTACTTGAATCACGTTATTGACCAAAACAGCGTTTTGCGGTAAAATCGAGGTGCAACAGGCATGGTATCATGCCGGTTCCCGACGCAGTGTGCCGTGGGGCGCGGCTGTGCGATCCCTTTATAGAATAAGGAGGTCTTAAGCAATGAAGGCCAAACGATTGATAGCTCTTGCACTGGCAGCAGTGTTCATGCTCAGCGCGGCAGCAACGCCGGTGTTTGCCGCAGCAGCTCTGCCGCAGGAAAATGCAGCGCTGGAGCAGCAGAATGATATGGTTTCCATCCGGCTCAAAGCCACGGGCGACCTTGTTTATGGCTCCAACTACAAGCTGGAGGTGCAGACCAACCCTGCCGATACCCAGTATATCGGTGTTGTGGTGGGCGTTGGCGGCGAAGCGAATGGCTATGTGACGCTGGTGCTGTCGGATAAGATCCGCACGCTGCTCAAGATGATCCCGCTGCCCAAGAAGATGTCCAAGACACCGGATCAGGCAGAGGAGTTCAATGTGTACAGCTACCTCAAGCAGCTGATCGACGGCAACGATGTCAGCGTGCTGCTGCGGGTGGCCGATGAGGCCGTCTCGGTGATGGATGTACTGCACTTCTATGTGCCTACCATCGATCAGGTGTCCAACGGCCTGCGCCTTGCGCTGAACCTGATCCGCAAGTATCTGCCGGAGGGCGCGTTCAGCCGCATTTATCTGGACGAGCAGCCGGTGGATGCCGGCAACTATGTGGCCGGTGCACTGGCGCTGGAAAGCAGCGATATGAACACCGCAGGCTTTGCCATGTTCAAGATCAAGCCCAAGACAAACGGCGTGCGCATGTACTGGGCACAGCAGGCCGAAAAGCCCATGACCGCCGAAGAGCTGCAAAGCTTCAATGAAGCGGCTGTGCTGGAAGTGGATGGTCAGGTGGTGCCCACCGATAAGATCCGCTACAGCTACAAGAAGTCCGGCTGGGGCTGTGATGCCACCAGCGAGCTGCCCACAGAGCCGGGCACCTATGTGCAGACGGCAGAGATCGGCGGCAATTACTCCTGCAGCAAGATCAGCCGCAACATCACCGTAAAGTGATGTCGTAAAGCAAAAACAAGACCCCGCACCTTCTGGTGCGGGGTCTTGCTGTATCTTATGAGAAAAACGGGATCACATGCGGAAATGGAAGCCCCAGCCGCCGCAGCAGCAGTTGCAAAGCAGGTTCAGCAGGATCATGCTCCAGCACCACTGCATCAGGCCGCCGGGGCTGGTGTAGGTGGCCTGTGTGGTGCGGTAGGTCTGGCCGGGGTTCTGCATCCGGCGCAGGTGCATCTGGTACTCGGTGTTGCTCGGGTCCAGCTGCACGGCACGGCGGGCATCCTGCAGCGCATCGATGCGGTTGGCCCAAGCCCTGATTTGCGAGGGAGGAAAGATAATACCAGCCGGGCATTGCGGCCGGTCATGCCGTCCAGCACGCGGCGGGCCTCCGCATAGCGGCCATTGGCCACAAAGTTGCGGGCGGCCTGCATCTCCGGGCTGTCGGAGCCGGAATAGCTTGCGCCCTGCTGGCCATAACCCTGCTGGTAGCCGCCAAAGCCAAACCCGAAACCGAACGGGTCAAAGCCATCGAATCCGTCAAAACCGCCGTAACCGTTCTGATAACCCTGCTGCTGGTAGCTCTGCTGGCCGTAACCCTGTTGTTGGTAGCTGCCGTAGGGATTTCCGCCCATCTGGGGGCCGGTCTCGCCCTTGGTAATGGCATCGTAAGCCGCCTGCACTTCCTTGAAGTGCTCCTCGGCGGTAGGATCGTTGGGGTTCAGGTCCGGGTGCCAGCGCTTGCACTTGGCGCGGTATGCTTTTTTAGACTCGTCATCGCTTGCGCGCGCGAAACGCCCAGCACCTCATAGGGGTCTCTCATGGATATACTTCCTCACGTCTCATTTCGCGCAGCCACAGCGCCGCGCAATGTTTATAGTCTACCGTATTGCCGTGGAAAAATCAAGACAAAGCCGCCATTCAGCCACGGCTGCGGGCCTGCTTGGCTGTTTTGCAGTTGTATTTGAGCCATACGCCGGAGTAAAGGATGTTGCGCAGCAGGTCTGCGTCCTCCACGCAGGGCAGGCGTTCAAAGCTCTGGGCACACTGCGCCAGCAGCAGCTCAAAGATCTCTTTCATCTCTTCCTCATAGCCGGGCTGCTGGCTGAGTGGCTTTCAGCGGATTGTAGGACCCCCCTTTGCGCTGGTCATGCTCCAGATCGTCATAGGCATCCAGCAGGTAGATGAACTTGCCCAGATGGAAGCCGATGCTGCGCAGCTCCGGCGACCAGTGATCCTGCCGGTAGTCGAACAGCTCTGCCATCAGCTCGCCAAAAGCAGCCGGACACGGCATCCAGATCTTCGCTCCCGGCAGCTTCATATTCTGCCAGCCTGTCCAGACAGGTGCGGATGGCGCTGCACTGACGGGGCCAGCGGCTCTCGGCAGCCTGCTTACAGCCGGTAAGCAGCTTTTCATATCCAAGGCCCAGCAGGCTGCGGTCGTCCTTCCACTTATCCTCGGCGTTGTAGTAGTGCAAGGCTACGCTCAGATCTGCGCAGTAATCGGTGGGGGAGGCCGCCCGCCATTCCACACCGCCCAAGGGGTGGATGGGGCAACGGTCGTGGCCGGAAGAAGCTTCGGTCTCGCCCTCGTACAGGCTGCACAGCAGCAGGTTCAGGAAGGTGAGGTCATAGCTCAGCGTAAAGCGGCCCCGCAGGCCGTGCAGTGCGTCGATGCGGCGGCACAGCCCGCAGTAGGCGGTGCGGTAGCGCTTTTGTGCTTCGTCCGAAAGCGCAACCTGATTGGGCACAACATAACCAAACATGGCCGCTCAGCTCTTTTTGATGAACTGGGTGCCGCAGCGCGGGCAGGAGATCTGGATGCGGCCGCGGCCACGGGGCACACGCAGCTTCTGGCGGCACTTGGGGCAGCGGTAGTAGTGGTAGAGCTTGCGGTTGGCCCACTGATCCTTCAGACCGCGGAACTTACGGTCTACGCGGTCCTTCAGGGCATAGTACTGGTAGTTCTCCTCCGTGCGCTTGGAAATGTTGCGGCTGAGCGAGCGGTAGTAGCACAGCACCAGCAGCACCAGACCCAGCCATGTGAACAGGCTGAAGCGGGTAAGCAGCGAGATCAGCAGCAGCACGATGGACGCGATGCTCAAAAACTGGTTCAGGCCATCGGTACCGTAGCGGCCGATCATAAACTGACGGAATTTTTCTCTCATAACTCCTGCATCCTTTGTTTTGGAATCAAAGCGGGCGCGCCCGCCGTTATTTTACAGTTCTTAGGATACCAGTCAACCATGATGAAATTTTGAACAGAGTGCAAATCTATCATGAAGGGACGGAAATTAAGCTTCCCGGCAACGGATGGTCACCACGGCATCGGTATCCAGCGCACCTTCCATGCGGCAGTGCAGCACGGCGCGGCCCGCTTCGCCGGTAGTGGCAAGGTAGGTGCCCGCCATGCCGCCGCGCAGCGGCACCACGCTGGGACCAATGATCTTCAGCGGGCCGTCCACGCTCAGCTGAACGGCTTCGCCGCAGTAGGGCAGCAGGCTGCCGTTCTGGTCGATGGCGCGCAGGCTGACAGCGGCGCAGTCCCAGGTGGGGCCGTCGGTGAGGATGGGGTTGTGCACGGTGCATTCCAGCCGGACGCTCTGCACCGGTTCCCGCACCACGGTGCGCACGGTGCGGCCATGCCACACGGCTTCAAAACGGTAGGCTGCGCGCGGTGTGCCCAGCACGCCGATGTATTTGTAATACATGCGGGCTACCTCGTTCCAGCTCAGCCGCAGCGAAAGCATCCGCGCCTTGGAAAGCGGCGAAAGCTCCATGGCATCCCGGCGCATCTCGTTCAGGATAGCGGCTGCCATCTGGGCGGAGGCCGGGTCCATGCCCTCGTACTTTTCCAACAGAGAACCCACAAAATCGTTGATCTCAATGGGCGGATGCGTCATGGCGGCAAAACGGCCGTGCCGGTCAGGCGTGAACTCGGCAATGTAGTCGTTGCCGCGGTACAGCCGCACGCTTTCGGCGTTGGTGAACACCCAGCAGGCCGTGGGAACGCCGCCGGGCAGGTCGCCCAGTGCCATGCCGGAAGAGACTTCCAGCACGATGTCCGAGGGGGAACGCGGCGTTTTCTGGCTTGCATATACCGCCGCCGAAAGTTTCGGGTTGCGGAACATATCCATCACACCGTGGTAGCAGATGCGGTCGCCGCTGCCAAATTCCCGGTGGGTGTTGTAATCGGCCATGCACCAGCCAAAGCTGCCGGCCACACCCTGCTGCGCAATGGAATCGTTGATCCCGGCGGCATAGCGCAGAGCCTGCACCAGCCGGTGGGTCTCGTCGTCAAAGGGCTTGGTGGGCAGCTGCTGCCCGCCGAATTCGCTGATGAGGTAGCCCTTGCGGGGATCGGAAGTCACTGCGGCGCGGGCTTCACAGGCGGCACCGCGCCCACGGTAAGAGTAATCGTTGTAGGCGTAAACATCCTCCAGCAGCTGGCTCTTGCGGTGGCTCCGCGCGCCTGCCGTGGGGCGGGTGGGGTCCAGCCGGTGGATGGCCTCGTTGGTGCGCTTATAAAACGCTTCGTCGTCGGCGCTGCCGTTCACACGGGCACCCCACAAAAAGATGCTGGGGTGGTTGCGGCACTGGCACACCATCTCGCGGCAGTTCTGCAGGGCCTGCGCCTTCCAGCTCTCGTCGCCGATGTACCGCCAGCCGGGCATCTCGGTGAACACCAGCAGGCCCAGCTCATCGCAGGCATCCAGAAACGCAGGGCTCTGGGGGGAATGGCCTGGTGCGCACTGCGTTGCAGCCAAGGTCTTTTTTTCAGGATCTGAGCATCCAGCCGCTGGATGCTGTCCGGCATGGCATAGCCCTGATAGGCGTAGCTCTGGTGGCGGTTCAGGCCCCGCAGCTCCACGCGCTGACCGTTCAGGTACAGCCCGCCTGCCACGAACTGCACGGTGCGGAAACCGAAGCGGATGGTCTTTTCGTCCAGCACACGGTCCGGCAGACCGGCAGAGCCGGGACGGATCAGCTGTACGGTGAGGGTGTACAGGGTGGGATGCTCGATGCTCCACGGGTGCACACCGTTCAGCACGCCGGTGATGGGCAGGGAAAGCTCGCCGCTGTAGGCGGCGCGGCTGCCGGAAGGGCTGCGGATCTCGGCCTGCAGTGTGCAGCCTACCGTCTCACCCACGGTGGAGGTATAGATGCGGAAATCGCCCTCGGCCTTTGCCTCGATGAACACATCCCGCAGGTAAGCGGGCTCCTTGATGTCCAGACTGACGGCACGGTAGATGCCGCCGTAGGTCAGGTGATCGATCTGCCCGCCAAAGGGAGGAATGTTCAGATCCTCACGGCTGTCGCAGCGCACAGCCACCACGTTTTTCTGACCCAGATGCAAAGCGCTGGTCAGATCTACCGTGAAGGCGGTGTAGCCGCAGGCGTGGTGGAACAGCCGCCGCCCGTTGCAGAACACGGTCGCGTCATGGGCAACAGCACCAAAGGTGAGCAGAACAGTGCGGCCTGCCCACTCTCTGGGTGCAAAAAACTCCCGCCGGTAGCCGCACAGGTACTGGTATTCATTTTCGTTGCAGTAATTGTAGGGCAGCAGCCCGCACAGTGTGGGGGATGCGCACCGGTTCCAGTTCCAGTCCGCACTCCGGCCGCACCAGTGCCGGGTCGAACCGGGGCGTGAACAGCCAGCCTTCGTTCCAATCGTAGTGTTCCATACAAGGGTCTCCATCCTGCTAAAATCACTTTACATCTTATAGTAACACAAACTTATGAACGAAAAAAAGAAGCGGAAGGCGCTTTGAAAAAAGGTTTTTTGCTGCTTTTTTGGCACGAAATGGTGTGGACTGCAAAGAAAAAGAGGCTCAGATCAGCTTACGGACTGTTCTGAGCCTTTGAATCAGAAATTGATTTTCCGATCAGCGGATAAAATTGGTCATGGGGCGCTTGGGGTTCTGCGGGTGTTCAAAGCCTGCGGCCCTGCCTGCTTCGATGCAGTGCAGCAGCCATGCCATGTTGCGGCCCAGCTCCTGCATTACGGCGCAGCCCTCGGCATCCTGCAGCACCTGCTCGGCGTTGGAGCCGTGCACCATGGCCCAGTAGGAGCCGTTCACCAGCGGCATGTGGAAGAACTGCGGGTACTTTACCAGCTGGTCCAGCGTGGTGGTGGTGCCGGCGCGGCGTGCCGAGCAGCAGATAGCGGCAGGCTTGTAGGCCAGATATCTGCCGCCCGCGTAGGCAAGGCGGTCCATGAAGCTGGTCATGTTGCCGGATGCGGATGCATAGTGCACCGGGCTGCCGAACACGAAGCCATCGGCGGTTTTGGCCTTCTCGATGGCCTCGTTGACCACGCCGCCAAACACGCAGCCGTTGCCTGCGGCACAGCCGCCGCAGCCGATGCAGCCGCCCACGGGTTTGCCGCCGACATGCAGGATTTCAGTGTCCACACCGGCATCGTTCAGTTCCTTTGCAATGAGCGAAAGGGCGGTATAGGTGCAGCCTTTTTCGTGCGGGCTGCCGTTGATGAGCAGAACTTTCATGGGAATACTCTCCTTTTATGCCAGAATGCGCCGCAAAAGCCCGGCGCTGCCGGTTTTATTGTAGCACAAACCGCCAGACGGCGCAACGCGCGGCCCTTGACAAGAATATGCAGTTGGGTGATAATAAAGTGATACAAAAAAACGTGTTTGCAGCCACATCTTCCGGCTGCAAGGAGGAGGAAAGAGAACATGCGCGTGATCGCAGGAGAAGCCCGGGGCCGCAGTCTGGAGGCCCTGCCGGGGACCGACGTGACCCGGCCCACCCTTTCGCAGGTAAAGGAGGCGATGTTCAGCATCGTCCAGTTCGACCTGCCCGGCGCACGGGTGCTGGACCTGTATGCGGGCAGCGGCCAGCTTGGCATTGAAGCACTGAGCCGCGGCGCGGCGCGCTGCGTGTTTCTGGACGAGAACCGCGAGGCGGTGAACATCATCATGCGCAACTGCAAGGCCTGCGGCGTGTTCGACCGCAGCCGCGTTAATATCGGCGAGGCTGCGCGGTATCTTTCCGCCTGCCGCGAGCAGTTCGACATCGTACTGCTGGACCCGCCCTTCCGCAATGGTACACTGGAAAAGATCCTGCCTGCGGTGGATAAATGCACCGCGCCCGGCGGCATCGTGCTGTGCGAGAGCGAGACCGGCATCGTGCTGCCGGCCGAGGCTGGCGGCCTGACCCTGAAAAAAGCAGTACAAGTACGGCAGGGTGCTGCTGTGGAAATACACAAAGCCCATGCAGAACACAGACCCTGCCGAGAACGAACCGAAGGGAGAAGCACTATGAACGTGAACGAACTTTTGGATACCATTGAGGATGCTCTGGAGGAAGGGGCCAATGTGCCCCTTTCCGGCGGCAAAAAGATCGTGGATGTGGAGCAGATCCGGGATTATCTGGACGAGATCCGCGCAAACCTGCCCGGCGAGCTGCGGCAGGCCCAGCAGATCGTGAACGACCGCGCTCAGATCGTGGAGACGGCCAACGCACAGGCGCAGGCCATTGTGAAAAGGCTGAGGAGCGGGCGCGCATTCTGGTGAGCGAAGCCGAGATCGTGAAGGCTGCACAGCAGCGCGCCGGGGAAATCACCACTGCAGCCCAGAACGAGGCCCGCACCCTGCGCCAGACCGTGACCGACTATTGCGACAACATGCTCAAGAACACCGAGGAAACAATGGTGGAAAATGCGGCACAGGTAAAGAATGTGCGCGCAAATCTGCGCCAGAACGCCAAGAAAAACGGCTGAAGACAGCCTTTTTCACACACAAATTACACATACGGCAAAAACCAAAGTTCCTGCAGGAAGAAATGACGGCCGACAGGGACATTTTTTTGTTGCATTTTGCGGCAAAAACGGGAGCACAAACCCTTGCAATCAGGGGCCTGATTTGTTAAAATAAAACTGTGTTATCGGGTAAAAGTGTGCGCTGTGTGCACAGTGCCCGGAACACGGAAAGCTTATGAACTGAGAAAGGAGGCCGCAGCGATGGAACTTGAAACACAAGCAGCCTTTGACCCGGCCTCGTTTGAGCATATCCCCGTTCTGCTGAACGAGTGTCTGGAGGGGCTTGCCATTGATCCGGCCGGCACCTACCTTGACGGCACCGCAGGCGGCGCGGGACATTCCCGCCAGATCGCCTTGCGGCTGGATGCAGAAAAGGGCGGCAGGCTGATCTCGCTGGATCAGGACCCGGACGCGGTGCAGACCGCGCGTGCCCGCCTTGCGGGCCTGCCTGCCACGGTGGTGCAGATCAACTTCCGCTATGCCGGACAAGCTCTGGAAAGCCTTGGCATCGACAAGGTCAACGGCGCGCTGCTGGATCTGGGCGTTTCCAGCCATCAGCTGGACGATGCGGCCCGCGGCTTTTCCTACCGTGCGGATGCACCGCTGGACATGCGGATGAGCCAGCAGGGCGAAACGGCAGCGGACCTTGTGAACACCGAGAGCCGCGAAGAGCTTGCACGCATTCTGCGGGATTACGGCGAAGAACCTTTCGCATGGCAGATCGCGGGCAGGATCGTGGAGGCAAGGGAGAATTCTCCCATCGAAACGACTCTGCAGCTGGCAGACATCGTGGCCAGTGCCATGCCCCCGGCGGAACGCCGCAAAAAACAAGAACCCTTCCCGCCGCACCTTTCAGGCGCTGCGCATTGCAGTGAACCATGAACTGGATGCGCTGGAAGAAGGCTTGGATACCATTTTCGATCACCTTGCGCCGGGCGGCCGGCTGTGCGTGATCACCTTCCACTCGCTGGAGGACCGGCTGGTGAAGAACAAATTTCGCCGCTGGTCCACCGCGTGCACCTGCCCGCCGGAGTTTCCGGTGTGCGTATGCGGCGGCAAAGCCAAAGCGAAGCTGATCACCCGCAAACCCATTGAAGCAAACAGTCAGGAATTGGAAGAGAACCGGCGCAGCCGGTCCGCCCACCTGAGAGTTTTGGAAAAATGCTGAACGGCAGAAGCCGTTGTGTGAGGAGGAGAGCAAACCATGGGTCAGGCAGCATATGATTATAACGCGGTACGCCGCAGAAAAGCCCCGCAGACACAGCGCAAGGCAGATCTGCGGGTAGCAAAGGGCGGCAAGCGTCGGCTTTCGCCGCTGCAGGCAGCGGTGCACAACGCCATGCATCTGGTAGCAGCAGCACTGCTGGTGGGGTTTGCCATCAGCCTGCTGTGGAGCGAGTCCAAGCTGGTGGAGCTGAACGACCAGATTCAGGACGCAAAGGCTCAGCTGGTCAGTGAGCAGAGCCAGTATACTTACTATAACAGCACCCTGAACAGCAAGACCAACATCACCAGCGTGGAAGAGACGGCCGGCAGGCTGGGCCTGATGAAAATTGATCAGAGCCAGATCACCTACATCCGTTTGGGCGAGAGCGACACGCTGGAGCGCACCCAGTCCGCTGTGCGGCAGTGGACCGACTTTATCTACAACGGTGCCGTGAACATTCTTGGCACTGTAAAGTGAACCAAATACGGGAAAGCGTGCGGCAGCGCACGCTTTTTCGGTTTATACACCCTGTTTGCAGGGCAGTTCCAAATTTGACAAAAGCGCGGCAGAAGGCAGCAAATGCCCGCTGCCGCAGGAGCATACCATGTGGAAATTCTTCCGAAAATTCATCAAAAAATAAAAGGCCCCTGGCCGGAAACCAGCACCGGTGCCCGCATGAACCCCAGAACCAGTCTGATCTGCGGCGGTCTGGCCCTTGTGGTCATGGGCCTTGCTGCGGCCCGTGTGACCTACAGCCTGTATGATATCCAGATCAAAAAGCGGCGACACCTACCGCCAGCTGGCCGCAAAGCAGCAGCTGCTGGATACCACCATCAAGGCCACCCGCGGTGAGATCTACGATACCTCCGGCATCACGCTGGCCTCCACCAGCGTGGTGTGGACCATCTGGGCCGACCCGGACAACAGCAAAATCTTATATACCACCACCGGCAAGGATGAGGAGGCGGCGCGCACGCTGGACACGGCCATGTGCGCCGAGGTCAGCCGGGAACTGACCCTGCGCCTGCTTTCCGGCGACGGCGAAAGTCTGGACGCGGTGGACACTTCCTCGGAAGCGTACCAGACCCAGTACCAGAAGGTTTACGATGCACTTTCCAAGATGGACACCAAGTATCAGGTGCTGGCCACCAAGGTGGAACAATGCCGTCAAGCTCTCCATCGAGAAATACATCAGCGAATATAATAAAGATCACGCCAAAGCCAAGACTCTGGAAGACGGCACCGTCATCAAGAAGGGCCGCGTCTCCGTCTCTTCGTCCAAGAGCTTCCAGCGCGATTAACCCCTACGGCGCGTTCGCCGCATCGGTGCTGGGCTTCTGCAACGGTGACGGCGAGGGCTTCTACGGCCTCGAAAAATCCTACAATGACACCCTCGCGGGCGTCAATGGCCGCACCATCACCCTCCGCAATGCCTACGGCAACGCCATTGCGGACGAGAATGCCACCACCTTTGCAGCCAAGGATGGCTCCAATCTGGTGCTTTCGCTGGATGTGAATGTGCAGGAGATCGTGGAACGGTATCTGAACGAAGCCATTGCAGCCAACACGGTGGAAAACCGCGGCTGCGCCATCGTGATGAACGTCAAGACCGGTGCCATCCTTGCCATGGCTTCCAAGCCGGATTTTGACCCCAACGACCCGCTGGACTACAGCGCAAATCTGGATTACCTCAACGAGCTGGTGCGCGCTGAGCCGGAGCTGTACGGCATCTACAAAAAGGATGAGAACGGCAACGAGCTGAAGGATGCAAACGGCAACCGCATTCTGGACGAGGAGGCCGATTACTCCGGCTACTTCCGCGATATCCAGTGGAAAAACAAGACCATCACCGAGTTGTACTACCCCGGCAGTGTGTTCAAGGTGATCACCTCGGCCATGGGCGTGGACTCCGGCCTTGCAAACATCAACACCACCTTTACCTGCGCCGGTGCTTACGGCGTGGCAAAGGAGACCTACCACTGCGCAGGCCACAAAGCCCACGGCACCATCACACTGGCCGAAGCACTGCGCCAGAGCTGCAATATCTACTATATCCAGCTGGGCCAGCGCGTTGGCTCCCAGACCTTCTATAACTACTTCGATGCCTTTGGCTTTACCAGCCGCACCGGCGTGGACCTGCCCAGTGAGACGGGCTTCATGCAGTATTATAAGGCCAACCAGCTGGGCGAAGTGCAGCTGGCTTCCTCGGCCTTTGGTCAGGCAATGGCCATCACCCCGCTGCAGATGTGCACCGCTGTGGCCGCAGCCGTCAACGGCGGCTATCTGGTCACGCCCCATGTGGTGGATAAGATCACCGATGCAAATGGCAACGTGATCGAGGAGATCGGTGCCAATGTGCGCCGTCAGGTCATCAGCGAGAGCACCAGCAATGTGATCCGCCAGATCATGGAATATGAGGTGGGCGCCGGTACCGGCGGCGGCAAGTATGCCTATGTGTCCGGCTACCGTATCGGCGGCAAGTCCGGCACTTCCGAACAGTTGAACATGGACCGCCGCGCTGATGGCGACTACAAGAAGGTGGCATCCTTTGCCGCTGTCCTGCCCGCCGACGACCCGGAGATCATCGTCTATGTGATGCTGGATGACCCCAACAACGCCAGAACGGACTACTCGTCCCTGCTGGCAGCGCCCGTTGTGGGCAACATCATCAGCGAGATCGCACCCTACCTTGGCATTGCCGCCGACGGCGAGGATCGCAGCCAGACTGTGGTCACTGTGCCGAATCTGGTGGGCACCGAGTGGAGCAGTGCGCAGGTGCAGCTGAACATCAAGGGCCTCAGGCATCAGCTGGCCGAAAGCACCACCAGTCAGGCGGCAGCAGCTGTCACCTACCAGTATCCGCACGCGGGTGCAAAGGTGGCCTACGGCACCACCGTGTACCTGTATACCGATACCTATGAGGGCAGCCATACCGATGTGCCGGATGTGACCGGCAAGAGCGCGGACTTTGCCCGCCAGATGCTGTCTGCCGCCGGATTGAACTGTGTGGTGGAGGGCAATGCGAACGGCACTGTGCAGGCCCAGAGTGCAGACCCCCGGTTCCAGTGTGCAGCGCGGCACCCGTCGTGACCATTACCTGTGGGTAACAAGAACCCTCTCAGGCGCTTGCGCGCCAGCTCTCCCGAAGGGCGAGCTTTATGAGTGGGTACGGTAAAGTGAATCTTCTGAAGAACTGCACTTTATCGTAAGATGCAAAAGAGCTCCCCTTTCGGGGGAGCTGGCAATGCCGCAGGCATTGACTGAGAGGGTTTTACAAGATAAAAGAGAGGGGACATGAACAATGGAAAAATTTCTGCAAGCAAGCTTCTGGCAGGGCTGGTGCCCGCAGACTTCATCCGGGAAGAGGTGCAGGTGGAACTGGTGACCACCGACAGCCGCGAGGTGCGGCCCGGCTGCATTTTTGTAGCGTTCCCGGGTGAAAAATTTTGACGGCCACGATTTTTGCGGCCAAAGCACTGGAGAACGGTGCTGTTTATGTGGTGGTGAACCACCCGGTGGAGGGCGTGCCTGCGGAAAAGGCCATCCTCTGCCCGGACAGCTACCACGCCATGATGGTGATGGGCGCGAACTACCGCAGCCAGTATCACCCCAAGATGGTGGGTGTGACCGGCAGCGTGGGCAAGACCACCACCAAGCAGATGACCTACGCCGCCCTTGCAGGCTTTGGCGAGACCATCAAGACCGAGGGCAACCAGAACAATGAACTGGGCATGCCCCGCACCCTGATGCGGCTGGAAAGCAGCACTGAGTATGCCGTGATCGAGATGGGCATGAGCCATGCGGGCGAGATCGACCGTCTGGCCCGGGCCGCACGCCCGGATGTGGGCATCATTACCTGCATCGGTGTGTCCCACATCGGCAATCTGGGTAGTCAGGAGAACATCTGCAAGGCAAAGCTGGAGATCTGCAACGGTCTGCCGGAGGGTGCACCGCTGGTGCTGAACTATGATGATAAGTTCCTGCGCGCCGCAAAGCTGCCCGCCCACGTGAAGCCGGTATGGTTCAGTCTGGCAGATGAGAACGCTGATGTGTGTGCACTGTCCATCCGGCAGGAAGAGGACGGCATGAGCTTTGTGCTGGAAGATCAGGAAGAGGGTACCTTTGTGGTCAAGATCCCGGCCATGGGCAAGCACAATGTGGCAAACGCTCTGGCTGCCTACTGCGCCGCCACCCGCTTGGGCTGCGACCCGCGCGGTGTCATCAAGGGGCTTTCCAATTTTGAGCAGACCGGCCGCCGCCAGAAGGTGGTGCACAGCAAGGGCGTTACCGTCATTGAGGATTGCTACAATGCAAACCCCGACAGCATGAAGGCCGCGCTTGCCATGTTCAAGGAATTCCCCTGCAAGCGCCGCTTTGCCCTGCTGGGCGATATGCTGGAGCTGGGCGAGCTGTCCCGCGAAGCCCACGAGGAGCTGGGCCGTCTGGCTGCGGAGAGTAATCTGTACTGCCTTGTGACCTACGGCGAAAACGCAAAGCGCACGGCTGTGGTGGCTGCGGCCAAGGGGGTCAAGACCCTCCATGCCAACAACTACCGCGAGGCAGCGGATGCTCTGCTGAACCGGATAGAGCCGGGCGATGCCCTGCTGGTGAAGGCAAGCCGCGGCATGGCGCTGGAAAAAGTGCTGGAAATTTTCTACGCAGAGCAGAAAGATGCCGAAGAATAACCCTTTGGCATGAATTTGGAGATTGAAAAATGATTCGTTTCGCCTTGGTCGTCGCGTCGGTGCTGGGTTTTGTGCTGACTGCGGCGCTCGGCAATATGATGGTGCCGCTTCTGCGGGAGCTGCAGCGTGCGGCACGCGGCACACAGCCGGACAGCGATGACCCGGACAGCCCGGTGCCTACCATGGGCGGGCTGTGCCTGATGGTGGGCACCCTTGCCGCTGTGGGCGTGGGCTGGCTGGCCGCATGTGCTGCACAGCCTTCCCTGCTTGGCAGCGACCGGCAGATGACCTCCCGCCTGCTCATTGCACTGCTGGGGTCGCTGGCCTTTGGCGCAGTGGGGCTGGCCGATGATCTGGCCCCGCATCCGCAGCCGCTACCCGGACGGTTTGGGCCTTGGCCTGCGCCGCACACAGCGCCTTGCACTGGAATGCATCGCTGCAGCGCTGGTGCTGGGCCTGCTGGCACTGAACGGGTGCTTGCCCACAGGGCTGATCCTGCCGGGAGCAGGCTATGTGGAATGTGCGCTGGCACCGCTGCTGTGGGCTGTGCTGCTGGTGGCGATGGCCGAGGCGGCCCGCGTGGCCGACGGTGCCGACGGCACGGTGTGCGGCGCGGCCTTTGCGGCCATGCTGGGCCTGATGATGCTGGAAACGCAGCTGGGCTGGTTCCCGCTGGCAGTATTCCCGGCGGCACTGGCCGGTGCACTGATGGCCTTTCTGCTGTGGGATTTTCCACCGGCAAAGCTGCACCCCGGCCGGTGCGGCTGCTTGTATGCAGCGGGAGCCATTGGCTGCATTCCGCTGTGCATTGGCTACGCAGAGCTGAGCATCCCGCTGGCACTGCCCTTCTGGGTGGAGGGCGGCATGGTGGTGCTGCAGGTCCTGTTCTGCCGCTGGAAGGGCAGGCCGCTGTTTGCGGCGGCACCGCTGCACCGCTGGCTGGAAAAGCGCGGCATGAGTGCAGTGAATATTTTTTGACAGCCTGTGCGCACTGAGCGTGTGCGGGCTGGCGCTGGCCGTGTGTCTGGCACGCTGGGCCTGAGCGCCGTGATTCTGAAAATAAGGGGGCGTGGCAATGGCAGCCACCCGCAGGACAACATAAAAACCAAAAAGAAAGTGCATGGGTGCCGCCGCTGCAGCGGGACCCGGGACCATGGAACCGGCTGCTGCTCAACTGGCTGGCAACGCTGGCCATTATCATGGTGTTTGGCCTTGTAATGCTGTACAGCGCAAGCTACACCACCGGCTACCTGCGCATGGGCGACAGCCTGCACTACATCAAGCAGCAGGCTATCTGCATGGCCATTGGCATTGGCTGTATGGTAGTCATGAGCTATGTGGATCACCGCTTTCTGCGCTGGGCGAGCAAGCCGCTGTACTGGGTGGTGCTGGCCATGCTGGCCGTCACGCTGACCTTTGCACCGCTGAACGGCTGCCGCCGCTGGATCCGTCTGGGCGGCCTGACTCTGCAAACCTCTGAGGTGGCAAAGTTTGAGATGATCCTGCTCTCGTCCCATCTGGCGGCAAGTGCGCCGCAGATCGGCCGGTTCAGCCCGTCGCTGAGAGAAAAGATCAAGCCAAAGGATTGGTTGTTCATCCGCATCGTAAGGCAGCTGATCGTGCCGGTGCTGCCGCTGGTGCCGGTGGTGCTGCTGCTGTTTTTAGAGCCGCACATGTCCGGCATCCTGCTGACCACCGCCATCGTGGGCACCATCCTCATGCTGACCGGCTGCGGCGGTGTATTGACATGGTGCGGGGCCGCGGCGGCGGCTCTGCTGCTGAAACCGGCTCTGACGCTGGTGGAATCCATTGGCTATCTGCAGGACCGCCTGAACACATGGTCCGATGATCTGGAAGCGCTGAACGACCAGACCAAGCAGAGCTTGTACGCCATCGGCTCCGGCGGACTGAAGGGCCTTGGCCTTGGCAACAGCGTGGAAAAGCAGCTCTGGCTGCCGGAAAGCACCAACGACTTCATCTTCAGTGTGGTGTGCGAAGAATTGGGCTTCATCGGTGCGGTGCTCATCATCGTGCTGTTCATACTGCTCATAGCGCAGGGCCTGATGATCGCCTATAAGGCCGAGAACCAGTTCTGCACCATGGTGGGGATTGGCATTATGGCGCAGATCGCCTGGCAGGTGTTCTGCAACATCGCCGTGGTCACCAACACCATCCCGAATACCGGCATCAGCCTTCCGTTTTTCTCGTCCGGCGGCACCAGTCTGATCTTGCTGCTGGCAGAAATGGGCGTGATGGTGAACATTGGGCGCAACGGAGAGCGGGCGGCGCAGCAGAGGGCGGCGGCCCACGCACAGCGGCAGGCTGCAAAGGCTCAGCGTGATGCGGAGCGGAAGGACCGTACCATCAATCTGGACGATGCCCGCCGTGCGCGCAATGAACTGTAACGACTGTTTTGAGGGCGCAGGCCAGTGGGGAGCTCCCCGATGACCTGCCCAGATGCACTAATAATAGAGGAGGAATCGTCATGCGAGTTCTGATCGCTGCCGGCGGCACTGCCGGCCATATCAACCCGGCACTTGCCATTGCAGGTGCTATCAAAAAGGCAGACCCTTCTGCCGAGATCCACTTTGCCGGCCGCAAGGAGGGCATGGAGTACCGTCTGGTAGGACAGGCGGGCTATCCCTTCCACCATATCGAGATCACCGGTTTCCAGCGCAGGCTGTCGCTGAACAACATCAAGCGCAACATCGTTACGCTGTGGAATCTGGCCCTCTCTGGCCCCAAGGCAAAGGCCATTATGAAGGAGGTCAAACCCGATCTTGTGATCGGCTGCGGCGGCTATGTGTCCGGCCCGGTGGTGCGCTGTGCCGCCAAAATGGGCATCCACACCGCCATTCATGAGCAGAACGCCTTCCCCGGCGTGACCAACAAGCTGCTGGCACCGGATGTAGATCTCGTGTTTGCCGCCGTGCCTGCTGCTGTGGAAAAGCTGGGCGCACCTGATAAGACCATCGTGGTGGGCAATCCGGTGCGCCCGGAGGTGTTCACCAAGGCAAAGGACCGCGATGCCATCCGCGCTGAGCTGGGCGCGGGCGACCGCACGGTGATCCTTTCCTTCGGCGGCAGCCTTGGCGCACGCCGCGTCAACGAGGTGGTTGCCGACCTGTTTGCATGGGAACAGCACGAGAAGAAGCCGGTGCTGCATCTCCACGCTACCGGCCAGTACGGTGTGCAGCTGTTCAAGGATCTGGAAAAGGAAAAGAACTTCGCGGAGGGCGACGGCCTTGTGGTGAAGGAATACATCAACAATATGCCGGAACTGCTGGCTGCGGCAGACCTTGTCATCAGCCGTGCCGGTGCGCTGACGCTGGCCGAGCTGGAAGCTGTTGGCCGTGCAGCCGTGCTCATCCCCAGCCCCAAATGTGGCTGAGAACCACCAGTACTTCAACGCCATGGAACTGCAGAAGGCCGATGCCGCTGTGGTGATCGAGGAAAAAAGACCTGACCGGCGAAAAGCTGGTGAGCACGGTGTCCGACATGCTGGCACAGCCCGGCAAGCTGGCTGAGATGGGCGAAAAATGCCCGCAGCCTGTCGGTGGATGACAGCCTTGACCGTATTGCAGACGCTCTGATGAAACTGGTACAGAAGTAAAACAAAAGCTAAACCGGAAAGGAGGTGTGCGCCATGCAGCAATACCGCAATAACAGAAACAACGGCAATTTCTACGACCTGCGGAAAGACCTGCAGCATACTCCGCCGCCTTCACAACAAAAAAGGATCTTCCGGCAGTGCGGACGGGCGCTATGGCTTCAACGGGGAACCGCTGAGCTTTGCGCCGGACCGCACCGCCAATGGTACGGTGCGCCGCACCCGTACCGATAACAGCATCGAGTTCCCTTCGCAGCCGCGCCGCACCGAACAGAGCGGCACCCGGCGCACCAGCGGCCAGAACCGGAACCGTACCGCGCAGCGAAGCCGCACGGCCCAGCCGGAACAGCGTGCATCCGGCACGGCCCGCAAGCCGCAGCAGCGCCGTTCACAGGGACAGAAGCCGCGCAAGACAGCGGCTCAGGCAGCGCAGCAGCGCTACAAAAACCAGCGTCTGCGCCCGGCACAACAGCAGCCACGCGACCCGGTACAGCGGGAAAAAACGCAAGAAGCGCCGCCTGACCCGCGCTGCACTGAAGCGGCGGCGGATGCTGCGGCGGCTGATGGCCTTTGTGACCCTGCTGGCCGTGATCGCCGCCGGTGTTTACCTGACCATGACCATGCTGTTTAAGATCGGCACCATTCAGGTGCAGACGGCGGACGGCACCGTGGTGCAGGAGGTGGGCGGCTATTCCAGCAGCCAGATCCTGCAGGCACTGGGTGTGCAGACCGAAGAGAACATTTTCAGCTTTGACCCCGCCGCCAAGGAAGCGGAACTGGAAAAGCAGTTCCCGCTGCTGGAATCCATCAGGGTGGTTCGGGATTACCCCAACACGGTGGTGGTGCAGGTGACCGAGGCGGTGCCTACCTATGCCATGCAGACGAAGAGCGGCTGGCTGACCCTCTCGGATCAGTTCAAGATCCTGGCCTGCGAGTCTGCCCAGCCGGAAGAACTCAAGACCCTATACGGCGGCGAGCCGGTGTCGGTGACACCCGGCGACCAGCTGACCTTTGCAGCGCAGGCAGACCCGGCGGCATCGGATGCATCCGGTTCGGCAGCAGCTTCGGCAGCGGTACAGACGGACGACCGTCTGGATGCGCTGAATGAGCTGCAGGCAAAGCTGGAAGAGTATGGGATGCTGGACGATGTGACCCGCATGGAATTTTGCGGACACCGACCAGATGGCATTTTTTGTATCAGGATCGTGTCAGTGTGCTTCTGGGGACACGGAACGATCTGGATTATAAGCTGGACCGCGCACGCTATGTGCTGACCAATGCCGACGGCAAGGGTTGTGCCCCTACCGACACCGGCAGACTGGATTTCAGCCATGTCAGCGCGGGCAGCACCCGTAAAATTTACTTTGCACAGGGCCAGCCGACCCTGCCCTCCGGTTATGTTGTGCCGGAAAAGACCGTGCCGGAAGAGCCTGACACCTCTGCTGCCGAGGATACTGCGGCAGACGGTGCAGAGGATGCCGCTGCGGCCCAGCCTGCGGACGATACGGCGGCAGCTGCGGAAGAAACACCGCTGACCGACCCGCCCGCATGACCGCAAATAACGAAGAAAACCCCATGTGACAAAATGTTTTGAGGAGCGTGTGCAGTATGAAACTGGAACAGTTACTGGAAGGCGTGCCCTTTACCCTTGCGCAGGGCAGCCTGGACACCGAGATCTCGGATATCATCTACGACAGCCGCAAGGCGGCACCGGGCCTTTTGTTCGTGTGCATCGTGGGCACCCAGCGTGACAGCCATGAGTTTGCCGCCGACTGCGCGGCAAAGGGTGTCAGCGCACTGGTCATCCAGCACGACATCGACCTTTCTGCCCTGCCGGGCGTGACCGTGGTCAAGGTGGAAAGCAGCCGCTATGCCATGGCGCTGATGAGCGCGAACCTCTTCGGCAACCCGTCCCGCCAGATGACCATGATCGGTGTGACCGGCACCAAGGGCAAGACCACTACCACCCACATGATCAAGAGCGTGCTGGAAGCTGCAGGCCGCAAGGTGGGCATGATCGGCACCAACGGCATTTATTATATGGGCCGCCACAAGGAAACTGCCAACACCACCCCGGAAAGTTACGAGCTGCAAAAGACCTTCCGGGAGTTTCTGGATGCAGGCTGCGACACCGCGCTGATGGAAGTTTCCAGCCAGGGCCTGATGATGGACCGCGTGGCCGGTGTGCACTACAATGTGGGCGTGTTCACCAACCTTTCGCCGGATCACATCGGCCCCGGCGAGCACAAGACCTTTGAGGAGTACCGCAGCTGGAAGGGCCAGCTGTTCAAGCGCTGCGACGTGGGCGTGGTGAACATTGACGATGAGAACGCCGAAGCCCTGCTGGAAGGCCATACCTGCAAATTGGTCACCTATGGCCGCGCTGAGCAGGCGGACTACCGCGAGACCGGCTTTGAACTGCTGCGCACCCACGAGTTTTCTGGGCGTGAAGTTCCATGTGACCGGCAAGGACGAGATGGATGTGAAGGTGAATATGCCCGGCGAGTTCAGCGTGTACAACGCGCTGGCAGCTCTGGCGGTGGGCAAGGTGCTGGGCCTGCCGGATCAGGCGATCCACGACGGCCTTGGCAAGTGCGTGGTCAAGGGTCGCGTGGAGCTGGTGCCCATCAGCAAGAAGTTCACCATCCTGCTGGACTACGCTCACAACGAGGTGTCCACCGAAAGCCTGCTCACCACTCTGCGGGCCTACAAGCCCCACCGTCTGGTGGTGGTGTTCGGCTGCGGCGGTAACCGCTCCAAGCTGCGCCGCTATGGCATGGGCGAGATCTGCGCCAAAATGGCCGATTTCTCCATCCTCACTGAGGACAACAACCGCTTTGAAAAGGTGGAGGACATCCTTGCTGATATCCGCGTGGGCATGAACAAGGGCAACCCGGACGCAAAGTTTGTGGAAATCCCCGACCGTCTGGATGCGCTGCACTACGCAGTGGATCACGCGCAGGAGGGCGACCTGATCGCCGTCATTGGCAAGGGCCACGAGACCTACCGTGACCGCGAGGGTGTCAAGACCCCGTTCCTGGAGCGGGAGCTGCTGGAAGAGTATGCACAGCAGATCGGGCTGGAATAACAGATAAAAAATAACGCCGTGTCGAATGTTCAGACACGCGTTAATTTTTTGCGGTAATTATGCTTTCAGCTGCGGAGCCTTGTTCTCCGGCAGGAGATTGGTCATGCTCTTCAGGCTGATGCCGATGGTGGAGAGATTGTGCAGCATGGCAGAGGAGGCCGGCTGCAGGATGCCCAGAGCACCCAGCGCGATGAGGGCCGAGTTGAAGGTGAGCACGAAGCGGTAGTTTGCGTGCACGCGCTTTTGCAGAGAGTTGGCGATGGCCTTGAGGGCCACCAGCTCCTCCAGACTGTCGGCTTTGATGGTCACATCGGCGATCTCGCGGGCGATGGCAGCGCCGGAGTTGATGGCAATGCCAATGTCGGCAGCGGACAGGGCGGGGGAGTCGTTGATGCCGTCGCCGATCATCACCACGGTGTGGCCCTCGGCCTTGGCCTGCTGGACGAAGTTTGCCTTGTCCTCGGGCAGCACCTCGGCAAAGAAGCGGTCCACGCCCACCTGCTTTGCAATGGCGGCAGCGGTGCGCTCGCTGTCGCCGGTCATCATGACGGTGTTCCGGATGCCCAGCGCACGCAGGCCGTTCAGCACAGCGGCGGCTTCCGGGCGCAGCGGGTCGGAAATGCAGATCACGCCCACCAGCTGCCCGCTGGCAGCCATGTACAGGTGCGAATACGCGGGCTTGAGGGCATCGAACTTCTGCTGCTCGGCTGTGGGGATGGTACACTTTTCATCCTCAAAGACGAAGTGGTGACTGCCAATGACCACGCGCTGGCCGCCCACGCGGCTTGCAATGCCGTGGGCCACGATGTACTCCACCTCGGAGTGCATCTCCTCATGGGAAATGCCGCGCTCTTTGGCGGCACGCACCACGGCGTTGGCCATGGAATGGGGGAAGTGCTCTTCCAGACATGCGGCCAGCTGCAGAACTTCGCGCTCGTTGCAGCCGGAGAAGGGCACGACCTCCACTACCTGCGGGGTGGCACGGGTGAGGGTGCCGGTCTTGTCGAACACGATAGTGTCGGCCTGAGACAGCGCTTCCAGATACTTGCCGCCCTTGACGGTGATGTGGTAGCTGCCGCACTCGCGCATGGCGGAGAGGACGGCCAGCGGCATGGAGAGCTTGAGCGCACAGGAGAAATCCACCATCAGGCAGGAGATGGCGCGGGTGGCGTTGCGGGTGAGCAGATAGGTGACCACCGTTGCGCCCAGACACCATGGCACCAGCTTGTCGGCCAGCACCAGCGCACGGTTCTCGGTGCTGGACTTCAGTTTTTCGGATTCCTCGATCATGGCCACGATCTTGTCGTAGCGGTTGGAACCGCCCTCGGCCTTGGCGATAAAGACACACTCGCCCTCCTCCACAACGGTGCCGGCATAGAGGGTGGACCCCTCTGCCTTGCGCACCGGCATGGCTTCGCCGGTCAGGGCGGCCTGATTCACCATGGCTTCGCCTTCCAGAACGGTGCCGTCCAGCGGGATCATGTTGCCGCTGCGCACGACCACCTCATCGCCGGAGCGTACTTTGGTCAGAGGCACCAGCACTTCGGTGCCCTGACTGCGCACCCACACCTTGTCCACGTTCAGGGCCATGCTGCGGGCCAGATCGTCCAGACTCTTCTTGCGGGTCCACTCTTCCAGCAGAGAGCCCAGATTCAGCAGGAACATGACAGAACCGGCGGTGCCAAAGTCGCCGCGCAGCAGCGAGACGCCGATGGACAAAGCGTCCAGCACCTCCACTTCCAGCCTGCGGCTCAGCACGCAGCGCACACCCTTCCAGAGAAAGCGGATGGAGCGGAAGGCGGTGTAGGCAGCGTCAAGGGGTGCGGGCAGGAACAGTTTGCGCAGGCAGCGGCCTGCCACCAGATCGAACATTTTATCCTGATATTCCCGGTTCAGCCTGCGGCTGTCGGCGGAGGTGACCAGAGCGTCATACTCGGCCACATCGAACTTGTAGCCCGCCAGTACAGCGATGGCAGCGGTGCGCTTGCCGGTATAGGTAATGACCACATCGCCGGTGCGCTCGTAAACGGCGGCATGGACGATGGCATCATGGTGGTTCAGATAAGCTTCCAGCACATCGGCACGGTGCAAAGTCATGCGGACTTTTCCACATGCACGCGCATCCGGCCTTTGCCTTCATGCAGAATGGTACATTTCATATATCAAATATCCTTCTCTATCTTTTTGCCGCAGCGTCAGGCTGCTATACCCTGCACGCCTGCGGCCCCACTCTCACAAAAAAGAGCCGCCCGAAGGCGGCTCGAAAGCCACGTTGGGGCTTTCAGTGCTTTACGAACCGAAAATTACTCAGCGGTCTCTTCGGTGGTCTCCTCGGCGGCATCCTCGATCACAGCAGCCTCGGCTTCAACAGCACGAGCCTCGTTGATGGCCTTTGCATCGGCCAGAATGTCACCGGCCTGCTCCTGGACCTTGCTGACGGTCTCCATGGTGGAGTCCTTCATGCGCAGCACGGCAGCAGTGGTCTGGGTGTAGACCTTCTTGGCGTCCTTGCTGGACAGCAGCTTGAAGCCGGCAGAGCCGAACAGAGTACCGGCGGCGAACAGTGCAATCTTCTTGATATCCATAGTAACTTCCCTACCTTTTCTATTTCCTGTCAGAGGCCCTGCACCGCAGGACCTGTAAGATGAATATACCGGCCCAAAAGCCGGAGAACAGGGTGGACATTTCCCTTCTGTCGAGCCTATTGTAGCACAGAATTTACCATTTTCAAGCTTTTTCTTGAATGTTAATACATGTAAACTTTTTACGATGTGTAGTTAGAAAAAGCTATCTCTAACGCGTTTTTTAAGACAAACTACAGTTTGTAAATGGAAACTAACCGGCAGATGGGACGAGAAAGAATTTCCAGTTTGTAAAAAATCCTGATTTGGAAATGCAGGTTGCCGCCACGGCCCTTCTCTGTGAAAAAGCAACCCGGAAAAATCCGCAGACATTTTCCGGGTTGCTAAAATAAAAATCGTTTTCCGCTGAAGATGCCAAGAGCGACGCGGCGGACATTTTAAATCGTTTTGCTTTACAGGATGCGCACCCGGATCACGGCGGGGATGGCAGCCAGCTTTTCGGCCAGCTTCTTGTCCACAGCACCGGTAGCATCCAGCATGGTGTAGGCCATGTTCTTTTTGCTCTTGTTCACCATGTTCTCGATGTTCAGGCCAGCTTCGGTGGTCAGGGCGGTGATCTGGCTGATCATGCCGGGCTCGTTTTTGTGGATGATGCAGATGCGCTTGCCGCCGGCGCGGGGCTGGTTGACCTCCGGCATGTTCACCGAGTGGATGATGTTGCCGTTCTTCAGGTAGTCGCTCAGCTCCTTTGCAGCCATCACGGCGCAGTTGTCCTCGGCTTCCGGGGTGGAAGCGCCCAGATGGGGGGTGCACACGATGCCGGGCTTGCCCAGAATGGCCTCAGACGGGAAGTCGGTCATGTAGCCGGACACCTTGCCGGTCTCCATGGCTTCCAGCAGGGCTTCGGTGTTGACCAGTTCGCCGCGGGCGTAGTTCAGGATCTTCACGCCGTCCTTGCACAGGGCAAGGGTCTGGACGTTGATGGTGTCCTTGGTGGTGGGCAGGTAGGGCACATGGATGGTGATGTAGTCGCACAGGGGCAGCATGTCGTTCAGGTTCACGCAATGGTGTACCTGACTGCTCAGGTTCCATGCGGCATCAATGGAGATGTAGGGGTCGTAGCCGTAGACCTCCATGCCCAGCTCAATGGCGCAGTTGGCCACGCGGGAGCCGATGGCACCCAGACCGATGACACCCAGCGTCTTGCCCTTGATCTCGTTGCCCACGAACTGCTTCTTACCCTTTTCCACGGTCTTTGCCATGGCGGGGTCGCCGGTCAGGCCCTGACACCACTGGGCAGCAACAGCCACATTGCGGCTGCCGGCAATCAGCATACCGATCACCAGCTCGGCCACAGCGTTGGCGTTGGCACCGGGGGTGTTGAACACCACGATGCCCTGCTCACTGCAGCGGTCCAGCGGGATGTTGTTCACGCCGGCACCGGCGCGGGCGATGGCCAGAAGATTGTCGTTGAAGGCGGTATTCAGCATGTCGGCGCTGCGCACAAGGATGCCGTCCGGGGCATCGGTGTCCACAGCCACGTCAAACTGCTTGTTGTTCAGCTTTGCCAGACCCACCGGGCTGATGGCGTTCAAAGTTTTGATGGTGTACATAGTCCAGATTTTCCTTCTATTATACAGGAACCCTCTCAGTCACGGCTTGCGCCGTGCCAGCTCTCCCGAAGGGCGAGCTTAGAAAGCGGGTTCGATCAAGTTGTCCCTCTGATAAAAAGCTCCCCCTCGGGGGAGCTGCCGAACGAAGTGAGGCTGAGAGGGTTTTATGCGTTCTCCTTGCGGAACTTCTCCATGAAGTCCACCAGCTTATCCACGCCCTCGGCAGGCATGGCGTTGTAGATGGAAGCGCGCATGCCGCCCACCAGACGGTGGCCCTTCAGGTTCACGAAGCCTGCTTCTGCAGCTTCGGCGCAGAACTTCTTGTCCAGATCTGCATTGGGGCTGGTGAAGGTGACATTCATGGTGCTGCGGTAGCGGTGCTCCACAGGATTCGTGAAGAAGCCCTGACCGTCCAGATAGTCGTACAGCACTTTGGCCTTGGCTTCGTTGATCTTCTGCATGTTGGCAAGACCGCCGATGTCGTTTTCCAGATACTTGAGCACCAGACCGGTCATATAAATGCACCAGCAGGGGGGCCGTGTTGTACATGCTGTCCTTGCCCAGCAGGGTGGTGTAGTTCATCATGGTGGGCACATTGTCGGCGGCATGGCCCAGCAGGTCGTCGCGGACGATGGCAATGGCCATACCGGCGGGGGCCACATTCTTCTGCACGCCGAAGTAGATGCAGCCGTACTTGGTCACATCCACGGGCTTGGAGAGGATCATGGAGCTCATGTCGGCTACCAGAGGCACACCCTCCACCTGCGGTACCTCGACAAACTGAGTGCCGAAGATGGTGTTGTTCTGGCAGATGTGGATGTAGCTGGCATCCTTATCATAGTTGATGGCGTTCACGTCCGGGATGTAGGTGAAGTTCTTGTCCTTGCTGGAAGCAACAATGTTCACCTCGCCGAACTTGGCGGCTTCCTTGGCGGCAAGATTCGAGAAGTTGCCGGTGACAAGGTAATCTGCTTTGCCGGTGGTCATGAAATTCAGCGGGACCATGGCAAACTGCTGGGTGGCACCGCCCTGAAAGAAACCGACCTTGTAGTTGTCGGGAATGTTCATTACCCGGCGCAGGGTGGCCTCGGTGTCCTTGATGATGGCATCGAACCACTTGCTGCGGTGGCTCATCTCCATCACGCTCTGACCGCTGTCGCCATACTCGAGCAGCTCTGCCTGTGCCTGCTTGAGCACCTTCTCGGGCAGCATGCTGGGGCCTGCGCTGAAGTTGTAAACTCGTGCCATAATGAACTCTCCCTTTCCTGTATCGCACAGCACCGCGGTTTTCTGTGGTGCGTTCTGTTGATTGCTGTAGCCGTAGTATACCGGTTTTGCAGGGATGAAAACAAGAGCATCTTTGCACAAAGATACGGCGCAAAAGCCCCTGTGCGGGCACAAAGCACACAAATGTCCTTGATAAAAAAATCAAAAATCAAAGACAAATGTAAAAGTAGAGCCGGAAAAGCCTGATTTCATCGGCGTTTCCGGCTCTTGCACTTTGGCGCAGAAATTGGTATAATAATAAAACAAAGACAAACGTAAAAGCAAAAAAGATGCCAAAAGGAGGGAGAACAGCAGGATGTATGGCATCCCGGACAGTGTAAAGCCGCTTTCGGCGGCAGAGGAGCAGGTGATGCTGGCGGTGTGGGCCTGCCGTGCGCCCGTCACCCGGCGGGATATCGACGAAAAGCTGCGCGCGCGCAAAGGGCTGGGCCCCGGCTACCGTTCTGAACTTTCTTTACCGGCTGGAAGAAAAGGGCTGGGTGAAAAGCGGCAAGGAGGGCAACCGCAATACCTACACTCCGGCCATCACCCAGCGCGCCTACAACGTGTGGAGTATGCGCGAACGGCTGGACACCCTCTTTGGCGGCGACCTTGCGGCGGCGGTGCACGCGTTGGTCAGCGAGAGCGGCTGCAGCCAGAGCGAGCTGGAACAGGCCATGAAGGTGCTGGAGGAAAAGCATCTGGAAGCGGAAGAATATGATCTGTATGACCCTTATGGGTAAAAAGGAGAGCGGAAGATGGATTGCAAACTGCGTGCCAAAAACTGCGGCGGCTGCCCGATGCTGGGCATGGACTACGCCGCACAGCTGAAACAGAAAGAAGAAACCGTGAAAAAGCTGCTGGGAAAGTACGGCCCGGTGGAGCACATCCGGGGCATGGAAACGCCGTACCACTATCGGAACAAGGTGGTCTCCACCTTTACCACCGGCTGGGGTGGAAAACTTACCTCCGGCATCTACGCGGCAAACAGCCACAAGGTGCTGCCGGTGGAAAGCTGCCTTTTGCAGGACGAAGTGCTGGACAAGACCATGCTGGCCGTGCGTGCGGCAGCGGGCGCCTGCCATTACCAGCCTTTCAATGAGGATAAGGGCACCGGCCTTCTGCGTCACTGCCTGCTGCGGCGGGGCGTTATGACCGGGCAGGTGATGGTGGTGCTGGTGACAGCTCAGCCGGTGCTGCCGGGTGCCAAGAACTTTGTCAAAGCCCTGCTGACCGAAGCCGGAAAGCAGGGCGTGGCCATCACCACCATCGTCCAGAACGTGAACGACCGCAAAACCAGCGTGGTGCTGGGCGATATGGAAAAGGTGCTGTACGGCAAGGGATTCATTCTGGACGAGCTTTGCGGCAAGACCTATGCCATCAGCCCACGCAGCTTTTATCAGATCAATCATACCCAGACCGAAGTGCTGTACGGCCTTGCGGTGGACGCGGCGCATCTCACCGGCAAAGAAGTGGTGCTGGATGCCTACTGCGGCATCGGAACCATCGGCCTGACCGCCGCCGACCATGCAAAGCAGGTAGTGGGCGTGGAGGTGAACCGCGAAGCGGTGCACGATGCCATAGGCAATGCAAAGCACAATGGCGTGAAGAACGCCCGCTTCTTTGCCGCAGATGCCACCCGGTGGATCGGCGAAGCCGCTGCGGCTGGTGAACGCGCAGACGTGATCTTTATGGACCCGCCGCGGGAGGGCTCTACGCCGCAGTTTATCGAAAGCGTGGCCCGCATGGCCCCGAAACGTGTGGTCTACGTGAGCTGCAACCCGGTCACGCTGGCCCGGGATCTGGAGCTGCTGACCCGGAAGGGATACAAAGTGGAGAGCAGCACGCCGGTGGATATGTTCCCCCGACAGTGAGCACGTCGAAGCGATAGTTTCGCTACAAAGAGAAATCTAGTAGAAATCCTCCGTTTTACGTTATTTTCTCGTCATGTTGTGTTCGATGGCGAGGGCGATAAACTCCGCAACAAACGCATTGAAAATCACATTACTGTTTCGGTGGTAATTGATATGGAGTGCGGAAACACAAAGAATTGAATATCTAACAATCGGCATAGCCGCAGACTTTCACAAAAAGCCTGCGGCTTTTTCTTTGCCCAAAAACAGAAAGGAGGCATCCGTGAAATGGCAGTTTTTCGGGTAGAAAAGAACAGCGGCTACACGGTCATGTCAAACCACCACCTGCGGAACCGGGCCTTGTCCCTGAAAGCCAAGGGCTTACTCTCCCAAATGCTCTCCCTGCCGGAAGATTGGGACTACACCCTGCAAGGGCTGGCCCGTATCAACCGGGAAAGCATTGACGCGATACGGCAGGCCATCCGGGAACTGGAACAGGCAGGCTACATCCAGCGTTCCAGAGAACGGGACGAGAAAGGGCGGCTGCGCGGTGCAGACTATGTGATCTTCGAGCTGCCGCAGCCCATTCCTGCATCGGTTTCACCTACATTGGAAAATCCAACGTTGGAGAATCCCACGCAGGAAAACCCTACGTTGGAAAATCCAATGCAATTAAATAAAGATAAACTAATTACAGAAAAACAAAAGAAAGAGAGATTAAATACCGATTCCATTCCTATCCATTCCCCAAACCCCTTGCCTTTAGACGAGGACGAGGCAGCGGCACCGCCGCCGGAACGGACAGGAAGCCGAAAGGAAGCGGCCTATCAAATCTACCGGGACCTGATTTTGGAGAACATCGAGTATGACACCCTCATCCAAAATCCCCGGATAGACCGGGAGCAGCTGGACGAGATCGTGGACATTCTGCTGGAAACCGTCTGCACCAACCGCAAGTCCATCCGGGTGGCCGGGGACGATTACCCGGCAGAGTTGGTCAAGGCCAAGTTCCTGAAACTGGACAGCCATCACATCGAGTTCGTCATGGACTGCCTGCGGGACAACACCACCAAAGTCCGCAATATCAAGCAATACCTGCGGGCCATGCTGTTCAACGCCCCCAGCACCATCAACAGCTACTATGCGTCCCTTGTGGCGCACGATATGGCGCAGCCCGATTGGGGCCGCCCGCCCAACACCTGACCGAAAGGAGTACCCATCCATGAGAACACTTTACCTGCGGCGGCTGGTGGTTCCACCCTAGCTGCCGCTCTGAATTTTCTGCAACAAGGAGGGATTCATATTGCAGGAAGAAGTCACCCAGAAAACTATTGCCCTGTCCATGAAAACGGGCAAGCTCACCGCCCAAGCGTTGCAAGCTGCCCTGAAAAAATATTTGCAGCACCGGGCCAAGGGGCCAAAGCTGCACCACGGCAAGCAAAGCCTGAAACAGCTGAAAGCCCACGGCGCGGCCCTGACCAACATTGAAGTCACGGAAGCGAACATCGAGGCGTTCAAGCCCTGCGCCAAGAAGTACGGCGTGGACTTCACCTTGCGTAAGGACAAGACCACCCAGCCGCCCCACTACATCGTGATCTTCAAGGCCAAGGATACGGACAATCTGGAACAGGCGTTCCGGGAGTTCACAGCCAAAACGCTCTCCAAGGAGCAGCGGCCCTCCATCCGCAAGGTGCTGACCGCAGCCAAGCAGAAAGCGGCCCAGCAGCCGAAACGTGCGAAAGAAAAAAGTCAAGCAAAGGGAGCTGGAACGATGAAGCCTGAACTAAAAAAAACTGCTGGTGCTGAATCTGCCATATCTGCTGTTCGTGTACCTGTTTGCCAAATGCGGGCAGGCGTACCGTCTTGCGGCGGGCGCAGATGCTTCGGCAAAGCTGCTTCACCTGACAGGTGGCATCTCCGCCGCCTTTGCAAGCCCGCTGCCCAGCCTGCATCTGTTTGACCTCTGCGTTGGCGTTGTTGGTGCGGTGGCTGTCCGGCTCATCGTGTACAGCAAGGGCAAGAATGCCAAGAAGTACCGCAAGGGTGAAGAATACGGCTCTGCCCGGTGGGGCACCGCCAAGGACATTGCCCCCTACATCGACCCCAAGTTTGAAAACAACATCCTGCTGACCCAGACCGAACGCCTGACCATGACCGGGCGGCCCAAAGACCCCAAGACGGCCCGGAACAAGAATGTGCTGGTGATCGGCGGCTCCGGCAGCGGCAAGACACGCTTCTATGTGAAGCCCAACCTCATGCAATGTTTTCCTACTTCCGACTATCCCACCTCATTCGTGGTCACAGACCCGAAAGGGACTCTGGTTCTGGAAACGGGCCAAATGTTCCAGCGGGCAGGCTACCGGGTGAAAATCCTGAACACGATAAACTTTTCCAAGTCCATGAAGTACAACCCCTTTGTCTACATCCACTCGGAAAAAAGACGTGCTGAAGCTGGTGAATACCCTTATTACCAACACCAAGGGCGAGGGTGAGAAATCAGCAGAAGATTTTTGGGTGAAGTCGGAACGACTGTTCTATACCGCGCTCATCGGCTACATCTGGTACGAAGCCCCGGCAGAGGAAATGAACTTCACCACCCTGCTGGAAATGATAAATGCCAGTGAAGCCCGCGAGGACGACCCGGAGTTTCAAAGCCCGGTGGACCTCATGTTTGAACGGCTGGAACAGAAAGACCCGGACCACTTCGCTGTCCGGCAGTACAAAAAGTTTTTGCTGTCGGCGGGCAAGACCCGTTCCTCCATCCTGATAAGCTGCGGTGCCCGTTTAGCCCCATTTGACATCCGGGAGGTGCGGGAGCTGATGGAGGACGATGAAATGGAGCTGGACACCATCGGGGATGAAAAGACCGTACTGTTCCTGATTATGAGCGACACGGACACCACCTTCAACTTCATTCTTGCCATGCTCCAAAGCCAGCTTATCAACCTGCTGTGTGACCGTGCGGATGATAAATACGGTGGCCGACTGCCTGTCCATGTACGGCTGATTCTGGACGAGTTCGCCAACATCGGGCAGATTCCCAACTTCGACAAGCTGATCGCCACCATCCGCAGCCGGGAAATCTCGGCATCCATCATCTTGCAGAGCCAGTCGCAGCTGAAAGCTATCTACAAGGATGCGGCCGAAATCATTTCGGACAACTGCGATTCTGTTCTCTTTTTGAGTGGGCGCGGCAAAAATGCCAAAGAGATCTCCGATGCGCTGGGGAAAGAGACCATCGACAGTTTCAACACCAGCGAGAACCGGGGCTCTCAAACCTCCCACGGACTGAACTATCAAAAATTAGGAAAGGCGTTGATGTCAGAGGACGAAATCGCAATCATGGACGGCGGCAAATGTATTTTGCAGCTGCGGGGCGTGAGGCCGTTCTTCTCGGAGAAGTTCGACATCACCAAGCACCCGCACTACAAATACCTTGCGGACGCGGACAAGAAAAACACCTTTGATATGGACAGGTTCTTATCCACCCTGCGCCGGAAACGACAGCAGGTAGTCGCACAGGACGAAAGTTTTGACCTGTATGAAATTGATCTGTCGGATGAAAGTGCAGCCACCGAATAAGGCGGTATTTTTGAAAAACAATTTTGAGTGCCGCAGAACAAGCGGCAGAAAGTGAGGACCTTATGGAATTTTTCAACAGCGCAGTCGATACTTTGCAGACGATCGTGGTCGGTCTGGGCGGTGCCCTGTGTGTCTGGGGCGGCATCAACCTGTTGGAGGGTTATGGACAGGATAACCCCGGCAGCAAGAGCCAGGGCGTGAAGCAGTTGGTCGCGGGCGGCGGCGTTGCCCTGATCGGCGTGACCCTTGTCCCGCTGCTGTCCGGGCTGCTGGGCTAACCTCAACTTATCCGAACATCCATCTTTGAGACCCCGACC
>ENA-OQCV01000007-OQCV01000007.1-human-gut-metagenome-genome-assembly--contig:-NODE-7-length-55805-cov-4.041758_pt1 | contig 55805 bp, 58 predicted proteins | sample MGYA00242766_ERZ504592 | MGnify/ENA primary metagenome ERZ504592 (study PRJEB26092, sample SAMD00036315) | human gut metagenome | host: Homo sapiens | study: EMG produced TPA metagenomics assembly of the...
TCATTCACATAGCCTTTCGAAATATAAAATGATTCAGCGTTTTTAGATTTCGATGTAGTAACTCGCATGCAGAATCCCTCCTTTATTATATTTTACAACACATTGCAATAAAATACAATAGATAAAAACCAAAAATTTGACACAAAAAAAGCAGGTTTTATGCGACCTGCAGGTACTTTTTTCTGATATCCAACTGTCAAACTCCCGTAACAAAAATTCGACATCAAAAGTTATCAAAATAATTTTTGCTTGTGTAAATATTCATTTTTTAGTATAATGAGCAATAATAACATGAAAAGGGGGCAATAAAAATGAGCGAAAAGAAAAAAGTGGTGGAGCTTTACTTGGCGCAGCGTTTCTGATGGCCACATCTGCAATCGGACCTGGATTCCTGACACAGACAGCAACCTTTACCGGGCAGTATCAGGCAAGTTTTGGATTTGTTATCCTGGTTTCCGTAATCCTTGCAGCCATTGCACAGATGAATATCTGGCGCGTGCTTTGTGTAACCGGACTTCGTGGACAGGATGTTTCCAATAAGGTACTTCCGGGACTGGGATATCTGGTATCGATACTGATCGTATTCGGTGGTCTGGTATTTAATATCGGAAACGTAGGTGGCGGAGCACTTGGTTTTAACACATTGCTTGGAATACCTACCAAAGTTGGTTACATACTGGCAGGTCTTTTGGCAATCCTGGTATTTGTGCTGAAAAATGCCAAAAGTGCCATGGATACTATTACCAAGGTATTGGGTGCCATTATGATTATCGTAATCTTTGTTGTGATCATTGTGGTAAAACCACCGGTAGGAAGTGCATTGAAGAATACATTTGTACCGGAAGCCGGTGCCACAAATCTGATTCCTGCAATCCTTACGCTTCTGGGAGGTACTGTTGGAGGATATATCACTTTCTCCGGCGCACATCGTCTGATCGATGCAGGAATTACAGGCGAGAAGAACCTGAAAGAGATCAACAAGAGTTCTGTTATGGGTATGATCATTGCTACGATTGTTCGTATTTTCCTGTTTCTGGCTGTTCTGGGCGTTGTTGTCAAGGGCGTAACACTGGATGCTGCAAATCCTGCAGCAGACGCCTTCAAGCAGGGGGCTGGTGAAATCGGATACCGTTTTGCAGGTCTGGTTCTTCTGTGCGCAGCAATCACATCCATTATCGGTGCAGCTTATACTTCAGTTTCCTTCCTGAAGACTTTCAGCAAGTCTATCGAGGAAAATGAAAATAAAGTGATCATCGGATTTATCATTATTTCTACAGCCATTATGTTTATCCTTGGAAATCCGGCAGTACTTCTTGTACTTGCAGGTGCTGTGAATGGTCTGATCCTTCCGATCACCCTGGCAATCTGCCTGATCGCTGCACATAAGAAATCCATTATGGGAGAGAATTATCATCATCCGGTAGTACTTACCATTCTTGGAGTGATCGTGGTAGTTCTTACAGCATACCTCGGTGTAACTACATTTGTATCTAAGATCGGTACATTGTTATAATTGAGGAAAATGTATCCGGTTTTTCAGACATGGAGAGTATATCAAAAAGGTGTGATCGTCCAGGTTACACCTTTTTGGTTCATTAACAGCCATGTGATGCAGAAAGAAGCAGATAAAAAGACATGGCGAAAAGATTAAGAAAAGAGGAGCAGATTATGCCGGACATTAGAATTTTAACAGAAGGTGATTCTTCTGTTCTGGTTGAATTTGGCAAAAAGATCAGTCCGGAGATCAACCGGAAGATCACTGCCACTGTACAGCTTATGAAAGAACAGCATATAGAGGGAGTTGTAGATATGATCCCTGCGTTCTGTTCTTTGCTGGTTAATTATGACCCGCGTGTGATTTCCTACGATGACCTGAAAAAAAGACTGGAAATTCTGTTAAAGATGGAAGTTACAGCAGGTGAAGGATGCAGAAAAGTTTATGAGATTCCTGTATGCTATGGAGGAGAATATGGTCCGGATATTGAGAATATTGCAGAACATGCCGGACTTTCCGTAGAGGAAGTAATAAAGATTCATTCTTCCAGAGATTACCTGATCTATATGCTTGGTTTTCTTCCGGGCTTTTGTTATCTGGGCGGGCTGGATGAAAGGATCCATACACCCCGTCTTGCAAATCCCAGAATCAAGATCAATGCAGGAAGTGTGGGAATCGGTGGTTCCCAGACAGGGATTTATCCTCTGGATTCTCCGGGAGGATGGCAGCTGATGGGAATGACACCTGTAAAAACCTATGATCCGGACCGTGAAATCCCGATTCTGGTAGAGGCAGGAGATTATATCCGTTTTGTACCGATCGATGAAGATGAGTACAAACGGATCAGAGAATTAGTAGAACGTGGCGAATACCAGTGCACCGTTCATGAGGAGGCATAAAATGGGAATTCGTATATTAAAAGGCGGAATGATGACAACGGTTCAGGATCTGGGGCGTTATGGATATCAGAGTCAGGGATTCAGTGTGGCAGGAGTCATGGATGTCCGTTCATTCAAAATAGCCAATCTTCTTCTGGATAATCCGGAGAATGAGGCAGTATTGGAGATAACGCTGATAGGCCCAACCCTTGAATTTACATCAGCTACTATCATTGCAATCACAGGCGGAGATTTCCAGCCAACCATTAATGGAGAGCCGGCTCCCATGTATACAGCCCTGTATATGAATAAGGGAGATGTACTGAAATTTGGAAGCGCCAGAACGGGAAGCAGAGGTTATATTGCTTTTTCCAGTTATCTGGATATTCCGGTAGTGATGGGAAGCCGATGCACCAATTTAAAGAGTGGTCTGGGCGGATTTAAGGGAAGAAAACTGGAAGCGGACGATTATATCGGATTTCGTATTAAGAGACGTTATCTGCCGTTTTTCCTTTCCCGAAAGCTTGATATGGATGAGTTTGATCAGACAGAAGCAACACTGCGGGTAGTAATGGGACCGCAGGATGGTATGTTCAGCAAACAGGGCATCCAGACTTTCCTGGGCAGTGAGTATACAGTGACAAATGAATTTGACCGTATGGGCTGCAGGCTGGAGGGACCGTTTATTGCTCCTAAGAAGACTTCGGATATTATTTCCGACGGAATCGCATTTGGGGCTATACAGGTACCTTCCCATGGTAAACCTATCATTCTGCTGGCTGACCGTCAGACAACGGGCGGTTATGGGAAAATTGCCACAGTGGCATCTGTGGATATTCCCAAGCTGGTACAGAGAAAAACAGATGATAAGATACATTTCAAGGCAATTACCGTACAGGAGGCTCAGGCTCTTTATGTTGAGGAAATGAAAGAACTTGACGGACTGAGAAAGATCATTCATCAGCCATGTAAAGAGGTTCTGGATTGCCGTCTGGTGGCAAAGAGACTGCGAAAGCTGTTTGAAGAATAACCATAAAAATAATATAGAATAGACAGAAAGGATAATGTTCGATGGATTTAGAGAAGATTGAGGGATTGGTAAAGATTATTGAGGATTCATCACTTAACGAATTCACATATAAGGACAAGGATGTAAAGATTACAATGAGCAAGTTGGATCATCCTCCTGTAGTTGCAGCGGGAGTACCTGTGTCTGCATCTGCACCTGTGAATACAACTGTGGAAAAGGCTGAGGAAGAAGAGGAGGAAAGTCTGTTTATCACTTCTCCTATCGTGGGAACCTTCTATTCAGCAGCTGCTCCGGATGTACCTGCCTTTGTAAAGGTGGGAGATCAGGTAAAGGCAGGACAGACAGTCTGCATTCTGGAAGCTATGAAGCTTATGAATGAGATCCAGAGTGACTATGACTGTGAGATTGAAGCAGTTCTGGTAAGCAATGAACAGAAAGTAGAATATGGACAGCCTCTGTTCCGCGTTAAGAGACTGTAGGATAAGGAGGCTTTCATATTGTTTAATAAAATTTTGATCGCCAACCGTGGGGAGATTGCAGTTCGGATCATACGTGCCTGCAGGAATCTGGGGATCCGAAGTGTAGCTGTTTATTCTAAGGAAGATGCCAAGAGCCTTCATGTACAGCTGGCAGACCAGCGTATCTGTATCGGAGAAGGTCCTGCCAGAAACAGCTACCTGAACATGGACCGGATCATTGCTGCAGCAGAAAATATGGGAGCAGATGCTATCCATCCCGGTTTTGGCTTTCTTTCAGAAAACAGTGAGTTTGTCCGCAAATGCAAAGAAAACGGAATTACCTTTATCGGACCGGATGCGGATGTGATCGATAAGATGGGAAATAAATCCCATGCCCGTAAAACCATGATGGATGCCGGGGTACCGGTTGTACCGGGAACAAAGGAACCTGTATACGATGCAGAAACAGGTAAAAAACTGGCTGAAGAGATTGGATATCCGGTTATGATCAAGGCTTCCTCAGGCGGTGGTGGCAAGGGAATGCGTGTGGCTGCCAATGAGGATGAATTTGAATTTCAGTTTAATATGGCACAGAGAGAATCAGCCAATGCTTTTGGGGGCATGATACTATGTACATTGAACGTTTTGTAGAAAATCCCCGCCATGTGGAGATTCAGATCATGGCAGACAGTCATGGAAATGTGGTGGCACTGGGAGAACGTGACTGTTCGGTACAGAGAAATCATCAGAAGCTGATCGAGGAATCCCCGTCCCCTGCCATTGATGAAGAAACCCGCAGGAAAATGAATGAATATGCAGTTCTTGCTGCGAAAACAGTAGGTTATACCAATGCAGGAACTATTGAATTTATCGTAGACCCCAAAGGCAACTTCTATTTCATGGAAATGAATACCAGAATCCAGGTGGAGCATGGAGTAACAGAGATGGTTACAGGCACAGATCTGATCATTGAGCAGATTCGTGTGGCTATGGGAGAGGAGTTAAGCTTTAAACAGGAAGATATCCGGATTAAAGGACATGCTATTGAATGCCGTATCAACGCAGAGATTCCTGAGAAAAATTTCATGCCAAGTCCCGGAGTAGTACAGCATATGCATCTTCCGGCAGGCAACGGAGTCCGGGTGGATACTGCCCTTTATACAGGCTACAAGATTCCGTCAGAGTATGATTCCATGATTGCGAAGGTAATCGTTCATGCACCTGACAGAGAGGCTGCCCTGCAGAAAATGCGCTCTGCGCTGGATGAGATGGTGGTCATGGGTGTGGAGACAAACCTTGATTTCCAGTATCAGATTATGAAGAATCAGGTATTCTGCGACGGAAAGGCAGATACGGGATTTATTGAGAATGTACTGAAAATTAAGGGATAAGATTGTAGGTAAGGATCCTGTATACGGATTGAGGGAGTGATTTTTCAAACACGCTCTGGGAAATAAATAGAAAAGAGGTAAGGTAAATGTATACAGTAGATTTAAACAGTGATCTGGGAGAAAGTTTTGGAAACTATAAAATCGGTAATGATGATAAGGTCATTCCGCTGATCTCCTCTGCAAATGTAGCCTGCGGTTATCATGCTTCAGATCCGGTAGTTATGGGAAATACGCTGGCAATGGCAAAGGAAGCGGGAATTCGTATAGGAGCACATCCGGGTTTTTCCTGATCTGATGGGCTTCGGAAGAAGAAATCTGAGTGTTTCCCCTGCAGAGGCAAAAGCATATGTGCTTTATCAGCTGGGTGCACTGGATGCATTCTGCAGAGTAACCGGTGTAAAAATGCAGCATGTAAAGCCTCATGGAGCCTTATATAATATGGCTGCAGAGGACTATGCCCTTTCTACTGCGATCTGTGAGGCAATCAAAGAATTTGACAGCAGTCTGATCGTACTTGCTCTTTCCGGCGGACAGCTGGCAAAGGCTGCTCAGGATATGGGCCTGCGTACAGCTATGGAGGTTTTTGCAGACCGCGCCTATGAAGAAGATGGTACTCTGGTAAACAGACGTAAGGAAGGTGCTGTGATCACTGATGAAAATGAGGCTATTGTCAGGGTGATCCGTATGGTCAAAGAGAAAAAGATTACTGCAATTACAGGAAAAGATATTGATATTCAGGCAGATTCTGTCTGCGTTCATGGAGACGGAGCCAAGGCTCTGGCGTTTGTGGAAAAAATCAGAGAGGCTTTTGCAAAAGAAGGAATCCAGATCCGTTCTCTGGATGAGTTTGTAAAATAAAAGAAATTTAGAAACAACTGTTAAAAGGACTGAAGTAAAGAGGCTGTGGCACAGATTTTCTGATTGCCACAGCCTTGTTGCTGTTTTACAGCTTGCAGCGGTCCTTCTACTGATGCTTCAGATTCAACCCCTGCTGTTTTGCAAGTGAAGTGATAATCTCAATACAGTTATCGTATCCAAGGGTTCCGGTATCCAGACACAGGTCATAATCGTGATAAGTGCCAAGCTCATGTTTTGTATAGGTTTTGAAATAGGTTTCACGCAGGTTGTCCATTTTGGTGAGATATTTCCTGGGATCTTCCTTTCCGTTTAAGCCTAATTTCTGAATATGTTCTGTGCGGAGATTCACATCTGCATGAAGGAAAATATCCAGACTGGGAATACCGGCATTTCGCAGGATAAGATTGGAACAGCGGCCGATAATAATACAGTCCTGTTCTGCTGCGAACTGAAGAATCAGCTCTTTCTGAGCCTGGTAAATAGCATCATGGGAACTGAAATAACCTGCAGAGTTATTCAGAATGTTGTCCAGAAGTCTGGCACTGCGGCTCAGATTTTCACCCTCACGATCAATATCCTCCTGGGAATATCCGCTTCTGGCAGCAGCCTGTTTTGCAAAATCCCGATCGTAATATGGGATACCAAGCCTTTCTGAAACTACTCTTGCAATACTGTGTCCCCCGGCACCAAACTCCCGGCTGATTGTGATGACAGGGTATTTTCTTTCGGACATAATAGATACCTCCATTGGGTTGTTATTTATTTGTATCCATGTTTTTCCTTTATTGTAACGATTTTTTGTAAGATTATTCAATAAAGATTATCATTTTTTGAAAAAATATGTTATAATTCAAAATATTATGTACCTGAAGGAGATGGATTTATGAGAAACAAAGAGCTTTTCAGAGGCAGGAGAAAAGCTGGCAGGATTGTTGGCCTTGTTTTGACTCTTGCACTTGCAGTCAGCCTTCTGAGCGGCTGCGGACAAAGTAAAGAACGTCTGACGTTCGGTACCGGCGGTACGGCGGGAACGTATTATTCCTACGGTGGTGTACTGGCCCAGTATATTACCAATAATACAAATGTAAAGGTTACAGCGGTTTCTACAGGTGGTTCCAAAGCGAACCTGCAGTCAGTACAGGACGGAGATTTTCAGCTTGGATTTGTCCAGTCAGATGTAATGGCCTATGCATGGGACGGTGTAAGAGCATTTGAACAGGACGGTGCAACCCATGATTTCAGGACTCTGGGCGGCCTGTATGCAGAGACTGTCCAGCTGTTTACCATGGATCCTGACATTAAGACAGTGGAAGATCTGAAGGGCAAGAGCGTATCTATCGGTGCGGCAAACTCCGGTGTATATTTCAATGCTCTGGATGTTTTAAATGCAGGCGGCATTACCCTGGATGATATCCATCCCCAGTATCTGTCTTTTGAGGACAGCAAGGAATCTTTGAAGGATGGAAAAATTGATGCTGCGTTTATTGTTGCAGGTGCACCTACAACAGCTATCACAGAGCTTGCAACTACCAATGGTGTCTATATGATCAATATTGATGGCGCAATCAGGGATTCGATCCTGAGTGACTGTCCATATTATACATCCTACCAGATTCCGGCAGGAACCTATCCGGGACAGGATGAGCCTGTAGAAACCATCACAGTCAAGGCGACGATCGTAGTGTCCGAATCTCTGGATGAGGATACAGTTTATGATATGACTGCGGCAATTTTTGACCATGCAGACGAGATTTCTGCTGAGAATGCAAAAGGAGCGGAGCTTTCTCTGGAAAACGCTACTTCCGGTATGACCATTCCTTTCCATAAGGGTGCGGCGCGTTATTATGCAGAGCATGGAATTACAGTGGATACGAAAGGGGAATAGTCAGGATGAAAGAAAATAAGATAAAAAAAGTAAACACATCCCCGGAAGGGCAGGCTGGTTCTGAGAACATGAGCACAGCAGATGTAGATGCAGTAATGAAGAAATACGACCGCGAATCCAATATTCGTGTGTGGACCGGCAAATATAAGCTGGCTGTACGCGGCCTGCTGGTTGCCTTTTTCTCTGTGGTGTATCTATGTTACCTTATTTGCCACATTTCTGGAGGAAATCCGACTGACTTCTTTTCTGGGGCTGATCATTCTTATCGGATTTCTTACCTATCCGGCGAAAAAAGGAGATATCAGAGAAAACTACATGCCGATTGGCGATATTATTTTTATGATCGCAGGCACAGGTGCTTTTCTGTATTTTACTTTTTCTGCAAATCAGATCATCAATCAGGGTACCAGATTTGCCCCTTATCAGATTGTGATCGGTATTATCGGTATTGCTGCACTGATCGAGCTTACCAGACGATGCGTGGGCCTGCCGATCCTGTTTGTGGCAGGTTTTTTCCTGATCTATGCACTGGCTGTAGGGCTTACCAATCCGGCATTTTTGGGAAGAGTGAAATTCCTGGTGCGGAATCTTTTCTACACAAAAGAGGGTATTTTCTCCACACCTGTAAATGTATGCTCTAAATATATTGTGGTATTTATTATTTTCGGTGCGTTTCTGGAGAGAACAGGAATCTCCAACTTCTTTATTCAGCTGGCTAACTGCATTGCAGGAAAATATGCAGGTGGACCGGCAAAGGTAGCGGTTATCAGTTCTGCACTCTGTGGAATGGTATCCGGTTCCTCTGTAGGTAACACAGTAACAACCGGTTCTGTTACAATCCCGATGATGAAGGACACAGGCTACAAACCGGAATTTGCCGGAGCAGTAGAAGCTGCTTCTTCCACAGGTGGACAGATCATGCCTCCGATCATGGGAGCTGCCGCATTCCTTATGGCAGATTTTGTGGGTGTACCGTACTCCAACATTATTGTCAGGGCGATTCTGCCGGCATTGTTGTACTTTACAGGAATCTTTATTTCTGTACATCTGGAAGCAAAGAAATTAGGACTTTCCGGAATTCCGAAGGAAAAACTTCCGGTATTTAAGCTTCTGATCCGTAAAATCTATCTGTTATTACCTCTGGTCATGCTGGTAATCTGGGTGTCCGGAAACTATATGACCATGCAGAAGGCTGCCAGCTATGCAATCGTTCTTTCTGTTATCGTAAGTCTTTTTGACAAAGAAAACAGAATCAGTGTTACCAAATGTATTGATGCGCTGGAAGCAGGAGGAAGAGGTGTTATCTCCGTAGCAGTAGCCTGCGGTGTTGCAGGAATCATTTCCGGTTCCATCACCATGACAGGACTTGCCAATGACCTGATCAACGGAATCATCAGTGTTGCAAACGGAAAACTGATCATTGCACTGCTTCTGACTATGCTGTGCTGTATCGTACTTGGTATGGGTGTACCTACCACTGCCAATTACTGTATCATGGCAGCAACCTGTGCTCCAATTCTGGTACGTATGGGAGTACCTACACTGGCAGCTCATTTCTTTGTATTTTACTTTGGTATTGTTGCAGATATCACACCGCCGGTAGCGCTGGCTGCCTACGCAGGTTCAGCCATAGCGAAGGCCAATCCGATGAAGACTGCATTTACAGCCTCTAAGCTGGCTATCGCAGTATTTATCGTACCTTATGTATTCTGCTTCAATCCGGCAATGCTGCTGATCGATACCACACCGCTTAAGGTTGTTCAGATCTTTATCACCTCACTGATCGGTGTGTTTGGATTGTCCTCCTCACTGGAAGGCTTCCTGTCAGTGAAAATGTCTGTACTGGTTCGTGTCTTAATGGCAGCAGGTGGACTGATGCTGATCGATCCGTCACTGATGACTGATGTTGTGGGAATACTTCTGATCGTGGGATGCTGCGTATGGCAGACAGCGCAGAAGAAGAAAACTGCATAGAGAAGAATAAAAAAACCGGCAAAACACCTGTCATTTGGGTGTCCTGCCGGACTTTTTTATTTAGAAATCCAGTTCTTTCAGATACCGTCCAAGTGCATCCTGCCAGGTGGGGAGTGGTGTGAAACCATTGGCTGTCAGTTTGCTCTTATCCAGGCGGCTGTTAAACGGTCTGGCTGCTTTGGAAGCGCCATACTCTGCAGTTGTGACGGAGTTGACTGTCATGTTTTCCGGGAGATATTCCGGGTGTCCCATGGCAGCGGCCTGCCGGAAGATTTCTTTTGTGAAATCATACCAGCTGATATATCCGCCCTCATTGGTTGCATGATAATAACCGTATTTTTCAGTTTCGATCATATCTACCAGAAGTCTTGCCAGGTCATAGGTATAAGTAGGTGTACCGATCTGGTCATTGACTACGGAGAGAGTATCATGAGTTTTTCCGAGGCTGATCATGGTTTTGATAAAGTTCTTGCCGTTTTTGCCGAATACCCATGCAATACGGACGATAAAGAACTTATCAACTGTGCCGGATACGGCAAGTTCACCGTCCAGCTTTGTCTGTCCATAGACATTTAATGGTTTATAGTCCTTGCAGTCAGGCTCCCATGGAGTGGTTCCCTGACCATCGAATACATAATCAGTGGACAGATACAGCATCTTGATGTCAAGCTCTTTGCACACATCAGCAATATTCTGAGTTCCGGTTACATTTACCAGACGGACCTTCGGCTGATTCTCTTCATCTTCGGCAGCATCTACAGCTGTCCATGCAGCACAGTGGATCACAGCATCAACATTTGCTTCTTTAATGACTTTTTCTACAGAAGCTTTGTCAGTGATATCCATCTGAACATAAGGCATTGTGGTAACTGCAGTGCCATCAGCGATTCCGCTGTAGGAAGGAGCAATGTCGCTTCCCACACCTTCATAGCCGCGTTTCGCAAGTTCGTTCATAACATCATGTCCAAGCTGACCGCCTACACCTGTTACAAAAATTCTCATAAATTATGCCTCCCCACGGTGTGCGTACATTTTTTCATAATAGTTCTGATATTCTCCGGAGATGATAGTTTCCCACCATTCCTTGTTATCCAGATACCATTTGATTGTTTTCTTGATACCGTCTGCGAATTTTTGTTTCCGGTAACCAGCCAAGTTCGTTGTGAATCTTAGTCGGGTCGATTGCATAACGCATGTCATGACCTTTACGGTCTGCTACGTAGGTGATCAGGCTTTCTGGTTTGCCAAGTTCTTTGCAGATGATCTTAACGATATCAATGTTTGTCATTTCATTGTGTCCGCCGACGTTGTAAACTTCTCCAACACGTCCCTTGTGGATGATCAGGTCGATTGCGCGGCAATGATCTTCTACATAGAGCCAGTCACGAACGTTTTCGCCTGTTCCGTATACCGGAAGTGGTTTGTTATTTAATGCATTGGCGATCATTAACGGAATCAGTTTTTCCGGGAAGTGATATGGTCCGTAGTTATTGGAGCAGCGGCTGATGGTTACAGGCAGTCCGTAGGTTCTGTGGTAAGCCAGCACCAGAAGGTCTGCAGAAGCCTTGGAAGAACTGTAAGGGCTGCTTGTGTGGATCGGAGTTTCCTCTGTGAAGAACAGGTCAGGTCTGTCTAATGGAAGATCTCCGTAAACTTCATCAGTAGATACCTGATGATAACGTTTGATACCGTATTTGCGGCATGCATCCATGAGAACAGCAGTACCGATAATATTTGTGGTAAGGAAAACTTCTGGGTTTTCGATGGAGCGGTCAACGTGACTTTCTGCAGCGAAGTTTACAACCATATCAGGGTGTTCTTCCTCAAAAAGTTTGTAAACTGCTTCGCGGTCGGTGATGCTTTCTTTTACGAAACGGAAATTTGGGTTGTCCATGACAGGTGCAAGAGTGGAAAGGTTTCCTGCATAGGTCAGACAGTCCAGACAGATGATGCGGTAATCCGGGTATTTTTTTAACATGTGAAAAATAAAGTTGCTTCCGATAAATCCGGCACCGCCGGTTACGATAATGTTCATAGTGATTCTCCTTAAAAAATATATAATATGAATATCTGTAAGATTCTGTTATAGAGTCAGGCAGATAAAATTATCCGCCTTGCTGCATGGCGGGTGATATATTAAATAACTGTTTGAAAATTTGATATATCACTCACTTGACTGCGAATTCGCTTGTACAGGTCTAAAAGCTTCGGTTAGTGCAATACATCCAGATATTTACCGTCCAGAACGTCTTTTAAGTACTGACCATACTGATTTTTCTTCAGTATTTCATAAACCTTCAGCACATCTTCCTTTGTAATCCAGCCATTGAGATATGCAATCTCTTCCAGGCAACCTATTTTGCGGTGCTGGTGGCTTTCCATTGTTTTTACAAAGTTGGTGGCTTCCACAAGGCTCTCGTGTGTACCTGTATCCAGCCATGTGAATCCCTGTCCGAGAAGTTCTACGTTTAATTCGCCCTTTTCCAGATAGATGCGGTTCAGATCTGTGATCTCAAGTTCGCCTCTGGCACTTGGTTTCAGATTTTTTGCATACTCTACGACGCGATTGTCATAGAAGTATAAACCTGTGACACAGTAGTTGCTCTTCGGGTGCTCCGGTTTCTCTTCAATTGAGATAGCCTTGCCTTCATGGTCAAATTCTACAATACCGAATCTCTCCGGATCATCTACATAGTATCCGAAAACAGTTGCACCCTCGCCGGATTCTGCGTTCTTTACAGCAGCTTTCAGTCTTTTCTTCAGTCCATGTCCTGCGAAGATATTATCGCCGAGAACCATGGCAACAGTATCATCACCGATAAATTCTTCGCCGATGATAAATGCCTGAGCAAGTCCGTCCGGACTTGGCTGTACTGCATAGGTGAGATGGACACCGAACTGATGTCCGTCACCAAGAAGTTCTTCAAAACGAGGAGTATCCTGCGGAGTAGAGATGATCAGGATATCGCGGATTCCTGCGTTCATCAGTACAGACATGGGATAGTAGATCATTGGTTTATCATAGATTGGCAGAAGCTGTTTGGATGTTACCATTGTAAGCGGATAAAGGCGTGTGCCGGAACCGCCTGCTAAAATAATACCTTTCATGTGTATTCTCCTTTGTTATTTGGCAGTATGCGGTCGGAGCGATATTCTGTCAGTTATCTTTGTAAATGATAAGCAAAATATCAGGCGACTGCGGTACTAATCAACGGGTTTCTGGATTATCAGTCTGAGTTACGATATCATCCTGACTCTGGTGATTGTATTATAAAAGGTGACCTTAGGTCACCTTCAAGTACTTTTTACAAAAAGTTAAATTTTGGTTATTTTCACAAGAAAATGCCGGCATCCTTGGTAATAAAGAACCCATCCTTTGTCTTTCGCGATACAAATCCACGGAAATCTTTGTATTTGTCCAGAAGATACTGATTCTGATTTCCATGGCAGGAGAGGATATAGGAAATCAGCGGTTCTGCATCGGGGACAAGAAGAGAGTCCTTATAGCTTTCCCAGAAAATACGGGAAAAATACGGTGCCAGGATATCTGCTCCGTTTTCTCTGCCAAAACGCTCATAGAGTTTGTCTGCGGAGAGAACGATCCGGTCGTCAAAATCCCGGACCAGTCTGCTGACTTCCTGCATGTGTTTTTTTCCATAGGTACTGCAGATCAGTTTTCCGCCCGGAGTGAGCACACGTTGAATTTCGCTGCATACAGCAGAGATATCTTCACAGTAAAAAAGCACATGGTTTGCAATGACCAGATCAAAGCTTCTGTCTTCATGAGGAATTCTTGCACAGTCAAATGCCTCGAAGGAAAAACGGCTGTCTTTGCGTCCGATAGCACGTCTGGCATCACGAAGCATTCCGGATGAAAGATCAGAAAGAGTAACGGAAACTTTACCGGGGAGGCTGGAAATATTCTGTGTCCACAGAACACCGTCGCCGCATCCAAGTTCAAGGATACGCATCCCCGGATGAATCTGACACTGCTCATAAACCCATGGAAACCATCCCTGTTTATTCTGGGAATAAAGGCTGTGCAGATTAATGCGTGAGGAAATGTTGGAGGCGTTCTGGTATTGATTTTTCATGCTTTTCTCCATGCCTGTCAGGTGGATCAGGTCAAGCATCTGATTCCAGTCTATGGAATGATGGGAGCGGATCGCATCTGTGGTATCCTGGATTGCCTTTTCCACCAGCTGCATTTGTTCGATACGGTCACGTACCAGCTTTAGCTGGATGTTCAGGGAATTTTCCATAAAATGATAGTCTGAGTCGTCAATGGTCATTTCCCGTATGTCATCCAGGGAGAAACCCAGATATTTCAGAAGCAGGATCTGGGAAAGTCTTGCAAAATCCTCATCTGTATAAAAACGTGCGCCGGATTCTGTTACATAGGAGGGTTTGAGGATATTCTGTTTGTCATAATAGCGGATAGTGCGGAGTGTTACATGTGCCATCCGTGCAAATTCTCCGGAAGAGTAGTAGCCGTCTTTTTTCATTGTAAAACCTTCTTTAAGAAAAATAGTCTTGCCCGCAAATGCGGATAGAAACAGTTGTTCAGCCTGCATTTGCGTATTGCTGATATGTGTAGAGTATAACACAGCTGACCGGCAGGCTACAAGCCAAGCATCAGGTATTACCGGATGGATAATATACTGTCTGAATGTACCACCATCCCGCGAGGTGTGTGAACAGTAACTTTTGAATTGTAAGTCAGATGGTGATTTTTGACAATTTTTTGGAGGATGCTAATCCTTGTCTTTTGACAGAAATTATGGTATGTTAAATAATAACAATCAAAACTGATTTTCATACAAATCATAATCTGGCAGTTCTGCCATATTTTTTTTTCCAAAATACAATAAATATTAAGAGAGAACAGTAATGACAATATGAAAGGTGCAGGGACAGGAGGAGCCTGATGATTAATTTATTTGATTTTACTTACTGCGGAGACTATAATCGGCAGATTCAGAATCTGGCAAGGATGGTGCCGGAGAAGTGGAGCTTTTCGGATACAGATGATAACGGAATTCTGAAAGGATACCTGGAACATACATTTAAACGCCTTTATGAAGAACAGAAGGTGTGGGAGAAAAAAGAATTATGCCATATTTAATACAGGACTCTTTAATTACTATTATCAGCCGATTTATGCGTATTTTATTCCCAATCTGGTCCCGGACAGGCAGCCCTGGTTTCTGGATGGCTTTTATACAGAATACTATTTGTTAAAAGAAGGAATCACCTGTCTGCCGGAAAAGGCATGCTATGTGGAAAATCCGTCAGATCTTGTGTTTGATACAAAACTTCCGGTAATTCCACAGTACGAGCATATTTTCGGGGATGAGGAAAATGCTGCCCGTCTTCCAAAAGGAAGTACGTGACAGCAGCATGAAAACTGCAGCTGTTTGACGGCGCGCTGAAACAGACAAAAATGAATGCTTGAGGCAGATTACAGAACGGCAATTCCACAGTATTATAATCACTCAATCCAACTGCTGCTCCCAATCTGTCTCCGCCATCCGGGAAAACCCGACCTTGCACTGGCGTGTATGAAAACTTCGGATGGAAGCAAATATCTGGGGCGTACTTGCCTGACTCTCAGAATGGCCTATCATAATGCCAGACTCCTTGCAAGGGTGGACCGAAGCTGGCTGATGACTTCTGTATCTGCCTGAGGTTTGACATGTGTGGTTCGCTTTGATATATTATAGCAGCGAAGCGGATGATTTTATCTGTCTGACTGAAATGATGTCAGGTCAGACATTTACGGATTGTTCTGCTGCTATAGATGAAACAACAGAAAAAGGTGGGTGAGAAATCAAATGCGAAATAAAAGTCTGGATGCTGTAAAGGCCATTGCTGCGTGCCTGGTGGTATGCATCCATGTAAGCTTTCCGGGACAGGCCGGGCAGCTTGTAAAAGTACTGGCAAGATGTGCGGTGCCGTTTTTCTTTATGGTATCCGGGTATTTCTGTTATTATCAAAATTGCAATGCCTCAAAAAGAATATTGTCTAAAATCCTGCATATCATGAAGCTTTTTGCAGTTTCAGTTGTGTTTTATTTTATCTGGGAATGTTTTATGAAAGCCTGGAATGGGGAGAGAGTATGGACATGGATAAAAGGGCTTGTGAGTACAGAGCATCTGAAGGAATTTTTCGTGTACAACAGTACTTCTCCGGTAAGAGCACATTTATGGTTTCTTCCTGCATTAATTTACTGTTATCTGCTTGCTCTCCTGATTGAAAAATGGAGAATGCGTAAGGCTGCATATTGTATGGCACCTGTATTGCTGGCAATACTTTTATGGAGAGCGGAGTTTTGTGTCCTTTTTTGACAGATTTTATCACACTATGGAATACAGAAACTTTCTGTTTACAGGAATGAGCTTTTTCCTTACAGGTCAGATGATCCATGAATATCAGGATAAGATAGTATGCAAACGTCTGGAGCAATGGATGCAATGGGGATTGAAAGCAGGGATGAGTTTCGGTGTGGCACTCAGCATGATGGAATATGCTTTCCGGGGGGCTGGAGAAATTTACACAGGAAATTGTGTTGCAGTGATCTGTCTGTTTCTGTGGCTTATTTTATATGGAAGGGAAATAAATTTTCCCTCTGTACTGGTGGAAACCGGAAGAAAATATGCTTTCCTGATCTATCTTCTTCATCCGGCGATGTCAGACCTTCTGAAAAAATGTTCAGAAGGTCTGGGAGTCAGCAACTGTCAGATTTATTTTTGGCTGCGTCCGGTTTTGGTATATATGCTGACAGTGGTGACAGTTTCTGGCATATCTGCGGTCTCTGCGTATGCAAGGCAAAATATTTTGCAGAATGATCATGTATAGTCAGGGTATGAAAATCCGGAATGAATTTTGGTTGCGTTACTGAGAATGGAATGAACAGTAACATAGTAATGTTATCTCCAGGAACCGCGGGAATTATAACTGTTCACATAATGGAAAATGTGATATAGTAATCAGTAAATCTTATGAACGTAACCGTCCGGTGTTTCGCAGAATGGCGGACTGCTGAACAGTTACCGAAAACCATTATGCAGAAAATACAAAGGAGAGAGAATGGCAGATAAAAATCAGGACAAGAACCAGAGTAAGAACAGAGCAGAACAGGCAGAAGAGCACGATGAAAGCGTGCTGAATCCGGAGATTAAGAATGAATCGGATTTGTCAAAGAAGGAAAGACGTCTGATTGAGAAAGAAAAATTAAAGGGAATGGGGCCAAAGAAAAAGCTGGAATATATCTGGATGTATTATAAACCGGCTATTTTCGGAGTGATCGCAGTGATTGCTCTTATATTCGGAATAAAGGATTACTATGAACAGTCCAAAATAAAAACAGTTCTGTCCATGACAGTGGTAAATTCAATGGCAAATGATACGGAAACTCCTGAGCAGAAAATCAAAGAAACACTTGGGTACAAAGATGATCCCTATAGTAAAGTAGAGATAGGCGTGAATCTTACTACGGACTCTGAAATGGCAGAATTTGATTATAATGCACAGATGGCTTATGTGGCACAGATCCAGGCAGGTTCCATTGATATTATGGTTATGCCGGAGAAGCTTTATCAGACTTTGAAGAAGAATGAGCCATTTGCAGATTTGAAGGAATTGATGGGTGAGGAAGCTTTTGAGAAGTTTGGAATGCAGACAGATACTACGCACATTTCCATTACTGACAGTGAGCTTGAACAGGAATTAGGTGTAATCTACGATCCTGTATGCATTGCAGTGCCGTATTCAGCACCGAATCAGGAGAACGCAGTAAAATGGATAAAAAGTCTTGACAGCAGGAAATAAATTATGATATGTTAATCACACCAAAACTGGTGTGGATTTTTCAGTCTTGTGACAAACATGAACTCTTTTCGCCGCACGATTATCATACAGCAATGTAGAGATAATTGTGTGGCGATTTTTTGTTGCAATGAAACAGAGAAAGGAAAAAAGAATGAACAATACCTTTTATGAAGCAAAAAACCGATTCTGCCGCTTCTGGCATCTATGGCAATGCCTATGGTACTGTCTATGCTGGTGAATTCACTGTACAACATCGTAGACAGCATTTTTTGTGGCAAAGATCAGTGAGCAGGCGATGACAGCTCTGTCTCTGGTATTTCCTGTACAGAACTTTATTAATGCAGTTGCCATTGGTTTCGGTGTGGGAATCAATGCACAGATTTCTTTTCAGCTGGGAGCAAAAAATATTAAAAATGCGAATATAGCAGCTACCCATGGTATGCTCTTTAATATTATCCATGGAATTATTTTTACAGTAATCTGTATTCCGTTTATGCCTGTATTTCTCGGTATGTTTACAAAAGAGCAGGAAGTGATCTCATCTGGTGTGCAGTATTCAACCATTGCATTTGCATTTTCCACAGTGATCATGATCAGCCTGTCCTTCGAAAAGATTTTTCAGGCTGTGGGCAGAATGAAACTGACAATGATCAGCCTGATGATCGGTTGTATTTCCAATATTATCCTGGATCCGCTGCTGATTTTCGGAGTGGGGATTTTTCCGGAAATGGGGATCAGAGGTGCAGCACTGGCAACTGGTCTTGGCCAGGTATTTACAGTTATTGTATATCTGATCGCATATAAGAAGTGTAGTATTCCGGTGGAGATTAGCAGGAAATATCTGGAACTTAACAGGAACCTGGACGGGAAGCTGTATATGGTAGGGATTCCCGCAATCCTGAATATTGCCCTGCCGTCAGTTCTGATCTCTTTCCTGAATCAGATATTATCAGCTTTTTCCGGAAGCTATGTAGTGGTTCTGGGAATCTATTATAAGCTTCAGACTTTTTTATATCTGCCTGCAAGCGGCATTGTCCAGGGAATGCGCCCGTTGATAGGATATAATTACGGAGCAGGGGAAATACAGAGGGTAAAGAAACTTTTTGGGATTTCTGTGCTTCTGAATGGTATGATCATGCTGGCAGGAACAATTATCTGCTTTACAGTATCAGAGACATTGATGGGAATGTTTACTGAGAACCCGGAAACTGTAAGACTTGGCACTGCAGCATTACAGATTATCAGTATCGGGTTTATCCCATCTGCCATCTCTGTTACAGCTTCCGGTGCATTAGAAGGACTGAGCAAAGGTGCTCAGTCCCTGGTGATTTCGTTATTAAGATATATTATAGTGATCATTCCGGCAGCATACCTGCTGTGCCATTTTGCCGGGGCAGATGCTGTGTGGAATGCGTTCTGGATCTGTGAATTTATAACAGCAGTAGTAGTAGGTATCGGGATAAAGTATTACTGGAACCGTCTGCTGCAGTAGACGATAGTGATAAAGCTGCTAAGTCAGGCTGCGCCTGCTTCAGCAGACTCAGCATCAGACTCTGCTTCTGAGGCATTTTCATCAGTAACATCTTCGGCATCGGAATTGCTTCCGCCACTGAGAACATAAGTGATGACTTCGTCCGGAACGCCTGCATTGGACAGGTTGTCCATAAGTGTAGTGGGGTCGAGTGTAGCTGCGTAGGCACTCATATCATCTTCATTGGTTACGTCATAAACATCGCCCAGAGCCGTAAGATCCGGAATTTTAACAGATTCGCCTGCACCGGAAGTAACAGTGAAGCTTCCGAGAGTACTTCCTGCACTTTCAACGGACAGTGCAACAGAACCGGAATCTTTTGCTGAATTTAAATCTAATACAAGTGCAAAGTTCTCGAGCATGGAAAGAGAAGAATCTGTATCTTCTGAAGAATCAGCAGGGAAGGTGATAGTATAGTTACCGTTTAAGTAACCTTCTTTTGCAGATTCGGTGTCGTAGTCCTTTACTTCGATAACAGCTGCGGCTGTATCATCCTGAGAAATTTTATAGGTTCCGTTTAATTTACCGCCATCAATCTGACCGGATCCGGACAGGGAGAGTGTGCCGGAATCATCTGTTTCAATGGAGAGAAGATAGCCAAAGTCTGAGCCGTCCCTGGTCATCTGCCAGTTCAGAACAGGAGTTATTTTATCACCTTCCTGAAACTCAATTTTACGTCCTGCAATTCTGCCGGTCTCATCAACCCAGATTCTGGTGTTGAGATGAGAATCATCGGAATCACCGGTATCTGCATCTTTTAGAAAATCAAGACCGTCTTCTACAGCTTTGGTAAAGCTTTCATGCAGGTCCTCGTTACTTGAGAGTTTCTCTGTCCAGGTATCGAGGATGTTCTCAATATCACTGTCTGATTTTGCCTCTTCCAGGATTGCAGTTGCAGTTTTTACAGCGTCTTCAGCTGAAATCTGACCTTCATATACTGTACAGTCCTGACTGATATCACCTGCTGTCAGAGTTTCCTGACTGCTTTCGCCTTCTGTTACATTGTCAAAAAGCATAGATCCGTATTTATCCAGAAGTGTTTCTACTACAGAAGCTTCTGGAGCTGCTGCTGACAGATCAGACATCATGGAAACAGTCAGGCTGAGACTGTCAGAATAAGCGGAAGCGAAATTGTCTGTCGGAATATCTGCATCTGAATCATCAGGGGTTAATTCTTCAAGATCATTTTCAATATTGGCAGCTTGTTGGTCTGCGGCTTCTTCCAGATTGGTCTTGAAATATTTATCAGAGAGTTCAGGGATGCGCATATAAATATCCTGGCTGTCCGGATCAAGATAATATTCCAGAGTACAGATTTTATTATCATTAAGAAGGACCTTCATCAGAATACCTTCTTTTCCTTCTGTAAAAGAGATATCATTGGAAAGTGTGACATTGTCCAGCCAGGAGACATCAAATGGTGCGACAAACCCCAGCAATGAGCGTCCGGAATCTTCAAATTTCAGAATCATGTCACTCTGCATTCCTGACATCAGAGACTGGCTTTCTTCTATAGATGTAGCGTAAGAAGATGCCATTTCTGTGACCATTTTTTGCCCATGCATCTTTTTCAATGGAAGCGTAACTGTCTGCTGCAAATGCTGTAGATGGAATTGCAGCAGTACCAAGAAGTGCTGCAGTACAGATAGCGGTTGTTTTTCTTAACCATTTTTCCTTGTTTTCATAAAGGGCCTCCTTCCGTTCTGTTATGAATCTTATGTAGTGGAATTACATTTCAGGACATTCATTTTCAGATATGTCGTTTGACTGAAATAATAATCTATAGCAGTCCTTGTAAATGATTTTTCAAATACGCTCTATATTAAGATGCATTATTTTAGAGGATTGCTATATATTAATTTTACCAGATAAAGATAGAAAAAGCTATGTTTTTTCGACAATATGGAAAAAGATGTTGATTTTAGACTAAATTATTTCTATAGAAAAATAACAAAATATAGACAAAAACTATATGTGTATATAAATAATTGATATAAGAAAATTTATTGACAGATTTATGTGAAAAATATATACTACTATTCATATCAAAACACTATGAAATTAGTAAAAACAGGGAAACGATATATCACAGAAAACATACCGTTAGTCCGGAGATTATTATATTTTACAAGGGGAATATGCTCATGGAATTTCAGACTAAATTATTACACGGAAAAGCAGTAGACAATTATGCGAATGGTTCAACAGTGCCGCCTATCAGCCTGGCAAATGCTTTTGCATATGAATCTTCAGAACAGTTGGAAAAAGTATTCCAGAATCGGCACCGGGATTTGCATATACCAGGATTGCGAATCCGACAGTAGATGCGTTTGAGCGAAGAGTAAATGAATTAGAAGGCGGGATTGGAGGTGTAGCCTGTTCCTCCGGAATGTCAGCGGTTACATTATCATTACTTAATATCCTGCAGGCAGGGGATGAGGTAATCGCAGGAAGTGCATTGTTCGGAGGTACACTGGATCTGCTTCATGATCTGGAGGCATTCGGAATCAAAGTACATTTTATACCGAGGGTAGAGAAGGCGCTGATCGAGCCGTTTCTTACAGATAAGACCAGAGCAGTGTTTGGTGAAATAGTAGGAAATCCCGCACTGAATGTAATGGATGTCCGGGAAACAGCAGATTTTCTTCATGGAAAAGGAGTACCGCTGATTGTAGACAGCACAACTTCGACTCCGTATCTGCTTAATCCGATTCAGTATGGTGCGGATGTAGTGGTGCATTCTACTTCTAAATATATAAATGGAAGTGGAGATGCCATCAGTGGAATTATCATTGACAGCGGAAACTTTTCCTGGAGTCCGGAACGTTATCCGGGAATGAAGGAATATAAGAAATACGGAAAGTTTGCTTATCTTGTGAAACTGAGGAACGGAATCTGGCGAAACATGGGCGGCTGTCTGGCTCCGATGAACGCTTATCTGAATATTATCGGAATGGAGACACTTGGTCTTCGTATGGAGCGGGTCTGTAATAACGCTTTCCGGCTTGCCCAGGCACTGGAGAAGCTGGAAGGTGTATCTGTCAACTATCCGCTGCTGGAGTCCAGTCCATATCATGAACTGGCAGAAAAACAGCTTAGTGGAAAGGGCGGAGCGATTCTGACTATCCGTGCAGGTTCCAAAGAACGGGCGTATAAGCTGATCAATCATCTGAAATATGTAAAGATTGCAACCAATATCGGTGATGTGAGAACTCTGGTAATTCATCCGGCGTCTACAATTTATATCCACAGTACGCCGGAGGCAATGGAAGAGGCTGGAGTGTACGACGACACAATCCGTATCAGTGTGGGTATCGAAGATATAAAAGATCTGATACAGGATTTCACAGAGGCAGTGGAGAGCCTTGGAGAAGAATAATTCATAATATACACATTATCAGGCGCTTTGGTCGGAACATGATAGTAACCGGACAGAGGCGCTGGTTTAAAAACAGAATAACTGACAGACAGTCAGAGATAAGAGAAGCCCCGGAAGTTCAGGAGTGTCCAGTTAAGTGGAACTCGATGATCTTCCGGGCTTCTTTTTGCAGCAAAATTTTTTCAGATATTGAATCTGTTTCCGAAACCGTTTCGTTATAAAAAATAGCGGTTAAAAATTAACAACTATCTGCGGGCGCGTTTTTCAATCAGTCCAAGGAGTCCGTACAGGATAATAGCGATGATGCACAGAATGATAATGGACATCAGTACCCAGGTAAGCTTAAAGGTCTGGCTGGAATAGATGATCAGGTAGCCAAGCCCTTTTCTGGCACCGATAAATTCGCCTATGATAACACCAACCAGACACAGACCAATATTAACTTTCATAACACTGAGCAGTAACGGCACAGAAGACGGAAGAATAATCTTCATAAGCTTTTCTTTTTTCCCACCGCCCAGCGTCTCAATCAGCTTCAGTTTTTCCGGGTCAGCTTCGCCAAAACCTGTATACAGATTCAAAATCGAACCAAAGATAGCAACCGACATACCGCAGACAATAATCGTCCGTTCGTTGGCACCAAGCCATACAATAAGCAAAGGTGCCAGAGCAGATTTCGGAAGGCTGTTCAGTACTACGAGATAAGGCTCTGTGATCTTCGCAAGTCTGGGACAGGTCCACAGCAGAACTGCCATCCCTGCACCCAGAACAACAACGAACAGAAAACTGACCAGTGTTTCCGTAATTGTAACAGAGAGATGGGGAAAAATAGAGCCGTCTCTGCACATACTGCAGAAGCTGTGCCAGATCATTACCGGACTGCTGAAGATAAAAGAATCGATCAGCCCGGTCCTGGCGGAGATTTCCCACAACACCAGAAAGAGAAGAAGAATAAATATCCGCAAAAAAAGAACAAGTTTCTTTTCTCTTTTCTGATGTCGGATATACTGTTGCTGATGATATGAGATTTCAGACATCATGATTTAGCTCCTTCCAGATAAGATTGAAATAAGATTTAAATTCAGGCGCATTTCTGGAAGACATAGGAGTACGGTTTTCCAGATCAAAACAAATTGGCACAATCTTACGAATAATGGCAGGCCTTGGAGAAAGAATGATAACCCGGTCTGCCATGCTGATCGCTTCTGAAATATCATGGGTGACGAGGATCGCAGTCTTTTTTTCCTGACGCAGGATTCTGCCGATATCATCACTTACGCTGAGTCTGGTCTGAGAGTCAAGTGCGGAGAACGGCTCATCCAGCAGAAGAAGTTCTGGCTTTAATGCCAGAGTACGGATCAGTGCAGCTCTCTGGCGCATTCCTCCGGACAATTCAGACGGATGTGCAGAGCGGAATTTGTCCAAACCGTAATCTGAGAGAAGCTGATTTACATAAGCAAGTTTTTCGGCAGTGAGTTCCCTGCGGATTTCCAGTCCGAGAAGAACATTTTTATAAATTGTCCGCCACTCCAGCAGATGATCCTTTTGCAGCATATATCCGATACGGCAGTCACCGGAAGTTACCGGAGTGCCGTCCAGAAGAATCTGTCCCTGTTCCGGCCGGAGCAGACCACAGATCAGATTCAGCAGCGTGGACTTTCCACAGCCTGACGGCCCGACGATGGCGAGAAATTCACCTGGCATCAGTTGAAAGGATATATGAGAAAGGGCAGGGGTTTCCCCTGATAAACTGTGGTAGGAGAGACTGACATCTGTAATATCCAGCAGTGGTTTCATACAGATACCTCCATATTCGGTGAATAGTAACGAATATTTGTTACTGTTCACACACCACTATCCCGCGAGGTGTTTTGGCATGAATATGCCAAAATCCCGAGACATACAAGCCAAAATTCCATTGCCGCAGGCAATCTGGAATGAATTTTGGCTACGTTACTGTGAACGGAGTGAACAGTAACGAAAAAGCTGAAGAGCGGATTGTTGCGCGGATGTGTTTTGTGGTGTATAATTAAATGCAATAGGCTTGTGAACAGTAGCTCTGTAATTTAAGCAAGGATATAAGGTGAACAATTTTGAAAAAGACGATAGAAGAACTATTAAGTGGAAATTTCAGACATGAACATCCGCAGCTCCTTTTTTCGCAGGACAAAATAGAAGTGACTCTGAAAGCAGGTGATGTGTACAAAGGGGAACTGTATTTTGGAACAGAGGATAATCAGAAAATACGTGGATATATTACATCTTCCAACAGGCGCGTGGTACCGGGAACCGAGAAATTTTCGGGAACTACGGTGAGACTGCAGTATGGAATTGACGGTGCGGGGATGCACCCGGGTGAGAGACATGAGGGATGGCTTTGTTTCACCACAGACATTGGAGAATATAAGCTGCCATTTCTTATTCAGACAGAGAAAGCAGAACTGAAAAGTGCAGCCGGAGATGTGCCGGATATGGATACCTTTGTGAATATTGCAAAGGACGATTTTAAAGAAGCATATCGTGTTTTTACAGACCGCAGATTTGAACTTCTGTTAAGAAATGCCGGACAGAAAGAGAAAGCTCTTTATAAGGGACTCTCAAAACAGCCTGTGACAATTTCAGCATGTAGAAGAGTTTCTGATCGGAACGGGAAAAAAGGATCCTGTAAAATTGAACTGAAGGCAGATCAGAACAGCTTTTATGATATCAGTGAATCTGTCCGCGAAACTTTTTGCAGTCCAGAGGAGCGGATGGGGACATCTCAGGCTGGAGGTAGAGGCGAAAGGCGATTTTCTGGAAGTTTCCAGGCATGTGGTCACAGATGAGGATTTTATAGGAAGCTATTATCAGGTGGAATATGTAATCCGTAAAGAAAAGCTGAAAAAACGGGCGTCAGTTTGGTGAGATCACTGTGAAGAGTCCTTATCAGCAGCTGACTTATCAGATCACTGCATCCATGGAATCGAAAGTGCAGCTCAAAACAGAGATTCATGTGAAACGGCATAAGCTGGAACTGTTACGTGACCTTGCAGAATACTCCTGCAAAAGAATGGACAGTAAGACATGGATCGGCAGCAGCAGATTTGTCCTTAATCAGTTAAGGGAAGAAGGCTGTGATTATCCGGAATATCAGATGTATGAAGCATACATTCTTCATATGGAAGAAAAGGATGAGCAGGCAAGAGAAATTCTGAAGAAATTTAAACATCAGAACTTTGTCAGAGAGAATCTGGAACTGGCAGGTGCTTACCTTTATCTCTGCGTTCTTACAGGATTGCACAAAGACAGAGAACAGGCGATAAGACGTCTGTACAATTTCTTTCTGCAGAAGGAAGACAGTTTCCTGTTGTTCAAACTCTGGCTGGAGATGAATCCGGAGGATAAGGGTTCCCCTTCAAGGCTAGTATTTATGATGGAGGAACTTTTTGAGAAAGGCTGCAGGAGTCCGTTTCTGTATCTGGAAGCATGGAATTATATAAGCAGTGATACAACACTTCTTCACAGAATGAGCAGTTTCTGGACACAGGTATTTTTATTTGCGGGAGAGAAAGGTCTTCTGACAGAAGAGCTGGTGATGAGATTTGCCTATCTTACAGGGTATGAGAGAGAGTTTTGTACCAGTATGTACAGAGCACTGGCAATGGGATACGATGCTTTTGAATCCGATGATACGCTGGAAGCAATCTGCAGATATATCATGCTTGGAAATCCGAGAAAACCGGAATATTTCAGATGGTTTTCCCTGGCAGTGGAGAAAGGGATCCGTCTGACAAGGATATATGAATATTATGTGGAAACAATGGATACATCTTATCAGAGAGAACTTCCAAAGCCCCTTCTGATGTATTTTACCTATAATAATACTTCTCTTGCAGATGATAAAAAGGCATTTATTTATGCAAGTATTGTGGGAAACAGAGGCCGTCAGCCACAGACATATGCGGATTACAGGGATCATATGAAGATTTTTGCCATGCGCAAGGCGAAAGAAGGACGGATGAATGAGAATTATGCGGTCCTTTATCAGGAATTTTTAAGCAATCCCAAAACAGAAGGACAGGCTAAAACTGCCTCGCGCAGAAGCTGTTTACACACAGACTGTACTGTGATGATAAGAAGATACGCTATGTGATCGTGCGCCATGAACAGCTCAGGGAAGAAGAAATTTACCCATGTATCCAGGGCGTAGCTTATCCAAGAATTTATACAGATGATGCGGTGATCCTGTTTCAGGATGGGAAGCAGAGAAGATATGTATCAACAGTAGATTATAATATCAAGAAATTATTTGATGAGCGTGAACTGACAGATAAGGTTCTTGGTTTTCATATTGAAGAGCCGGGACTGGTACTTCACTGCAGTGAGCATACAGAACTGAAACCGGAGAATCTTCAGGCATTCCAGAGGATCCCGGAGTCAGAGGAATTTTCAGATGAATATCAGAAATGTATCAGAGAGAAGCTGCTTTCTTATTATTCCGAACACACCAGAGCAGAAGAAGCAGATAATTATCTGAGACAGATGGATTATAAGAAATATGCGGCTGTAGACAGAACAGCTCTTCTGGAAGTACTGATCTCCAGAGGAATGTATCAGCAGGCAATGTCCATTGTTTCCCAATTCGGATATGAAGGAATCCGCATAGAGAGCCAGCTGAAGCTGACCAGCAGAATGCTGACAAGATGTGAGATGGAGGAGGATGACGAATTGCTTGCCCTTGCATCGGATGTATACAGACGCGGAAAATATGATGAAGTGATCCTGAAGTATCTTATGGAATACAGATTTGGTCCTGTAGATGAACTGATATCTGTATGGAAAAGTGCGCAGGGCTTTGAGATGGATACTTATGAACTGGAAGAGAAGCTTCTTGGCCTTCTGATGTTTACTTCTGATTACAGGAAAGAGGGAGAGAAGATCCTGGAGGATTATGTTCATCACAGCGGAAAGGAACGTATTACAGGAGCATATCTTACGCAGACTGCATATGGTGCATTTGTAAAAGAATATCCGATGAGTGTTTTTGTAAGAAGTCTGCTGGAGCGGGCTTATGATGAGAAGTGGCCGGTTGATTTGTATGCAGTCTTGCTCTTCTGGAAGCGTATTCCAAAGAAAAAAACTGGAGAAAAAACAGCTTTGCAATGCAGAGGAGATTCTTCAGAAATGCGTGAAACAGGGAATGTACTTTGCGTTCTTTAGAAAACTTCCGGCATCTGTCTTAAGTCCCTATCAGCTGGATGATAAAACCTTTGTGGAATACCATGCAGATCCGTCTGCAAAGGTGACACTCTATTATGCACTGGATGCAGGCCTCGGAAATCAGGTGAAATATCAGACAGAGCCTTTGCGTGATTTATATGAAGGTATTTTTGCAAAATCATTTACATTGTTCTATGGGGAGACATTGCGGTATTATTTTGAATCAGTAACAGGAGAGCGGGTAAATCGGACACAGGAGAGGGTACTTACAATGAATAAGATTGAGGGTACACCTGTAAGCAAATATCATATGATCAATCAGATGCTCTCTGCACGCAGACTGGATAAAAAGAAAGAAGTGTTTTCACAGGTGAAGAAGTATCTTCGCCAGGAACAGTATGTGAAGAAGATGTTTGTGATCGAGAAAGAAGAGCAGGAACAGATTGTCCTGAAACCGGGAGGAACAAATGAACGAAATTCGTGATTTGATCGTGGGAATTGATTTTGGCAAAGAGTATTCTCAGATATGTTATTATGACAGAAAAGGAGACGAGGCACGTTCTCTTTCTATGAAAGCGGGTGGAAATCAGTATGAGGCTCCCTGTATTCTGTGCTGGAGACCGGAGCAGAAAGACTATTGCGTAGGACTGGAAGCAGATTACTTTGTCCGGGAAAAGGGCGGAGTCATGATCGATGATGTCTATAGGAATCTGTGGAAAAAAGTGATTCTGTGCTGGTGGAAGGACAGGAACTTGCACCATGGGAGATCCTGGCTCAGTTTCTGCAGGGAATGCTTAAATTTCTGGGAGTGGCAGAACTGGTCGAAAAATACTAAATGTGTGGCGGTGACACTGCCCGGGCTGACGGAAATTCAGGTTGAGAATTTCCAGAAAGCATTTGAGATAATTGGATTTCCACATGAGAAATATATGCTGCTGGATTATGGGGAAAGCTTCTATTATTATGTGCTCTCACAGAAAAGAGAAACCTGGAACCGCAGTGTGGGATGGTATGCCTTTACACCGGAGAACGTGTCTTTTCGCAAGATGACAATGAACGGTGCAACAAAGCCTGTCACTGTAAAACTGGAAGAAGCTGTGGAGACAGAACTTCCTGCTGAGGGACAGGAGAGAGATTCAGAATTCGGTAAGTTTGTCCAGAAAACACTTGGCAGAGATCTGTTTTCCAGCATTCAGATCACAGGAGATGGATTTTTCCCAGGACTGGGCTGAACAGTCTGTAAGGTTACTCTGCTATCAGAAAAGAAAGGATTTTTTATGGAAATAATCTTTTTTGCAAAGGGTGCCTGCGCTGCAGGAAAAGAGAAAACAGAGAACAAGGCATTAAAGGGATATCGCCTTTTTAAGCGATTCTCTGGTTATGGCTGATGTGGGGATGGAAATGAGAGTGATGGGTTCTCCTACCTATTATCCGCTGATCGAGGCAGGAAATAACTGGTATGACAGTAAGGCATCCTGTGAATTTATTCTTGATGATACAGAGGAGCTGGTGTTTATTGTAAGCACGTACCACAGACCGGAGAAAAGAAGGGTAGGAATGATGCTGCCCGGTATTCCGTTGCGTCCGGATAAGACTACCAGATTACGGCTGGAATTACAGTATGTCTCATCTACAGAATGTAAAGTGACGGTTACAGATCTGGGATTCGGAGAAATGTTCCCTTCCAGTGGGAAAAACCTGGACAGAGACAGTAGAATGGTAAAGGAGATGGAGCAATGAGCGGATATATTTTATGTCAGACAAAAAAAGCACAGCGTCCTTATTTTATAGAGAATATCAGTATGAATATTTATTCTATAGAAGAACTCTGTTATTATCTGTACCACAATCTTTACCTTGCTGATCATACTGTTTTTAATGAAGAATTATGCAACTGGCTCAGAGATGAGCTTGAACTTGTGCATCTGGCTGCAAAGCTGAAACAGAATCTGGAGAGAAATGTAAGTGTGGAAGAGATGATCTATCCTGTTTTCAAGGAGATCAATTACCTTACCTATGAGGAGATGAAAGGCTTTAACAGCAGGATTGTGACTTATGGAAAAGAAAAAGCGGCAGTCCGTCAGAAGAGAAAGGGAGATGCACTGACAGAAAACGGAATGTATGTGAACGCCATCCGGGTATACCAGAAACTCCTGGAAAGAGAGGATCTGTCTGAGCAGAGAAAAGGATTCGCAGCTTCAGTGCGCTATAATCTTGGCTGTGCATACAGTTATCTTTTTCAGATGGAAAAAGCACAGGAATGTTTTCTGGAAGCATACAGAGAAGCACATTCAAAAGATGCCTTAAAAGCTTATATCATAGCATACAGCAGTGTTCATGATAAGACAGATTATGATAAGGTTATGGAAGAACTTAAAGTAGATGAAGAACTGAAGAAAGATATAAAAGAAGAAATCAGGCAGTCTCTGAAAGCTTTCGAAGTCTGTACCGGAAGAGAAAACAGATGTAAAAAAATCTGGATGCCCTTCTGGAGAGACTTATGAAAGATTATCACAGAAGTACAGGTTCATAACTTACTCTTGACAGAGGCGGAGGTGTGTGATAGGATTAACACATACTTTCACATGGTAGAGTGGCTGTGTGATAAATAACAAAACAGATAAAGAGGAGATATTTATCATGAAAAAGAGATCTTTAGCAGTACTCATGGCAGGAGTTATGGCAGCTTCTATGATGACGGGTGTTGTTTCTGTATATGCAGATGCTGACAGTAAGACATTAACTGTAGGATTTGATGCACAGTATCCTCCTTTCGGATATAAAGACGATAATGGAGAGTATGTTGGTTTTGACCTTGACCTTGCACAGGAAGTATGCGACAATCTCGGATGGGAACTTGTAAAGAAACCGATCAACTGGGATTCCAAGGATATGGAACTGAATTCCGGTTCTATTGACTGTATCTGGAACGGATTTACCATTAACGGACGTGAGGATGACTATACATGGTCAGATCCATATCTGAACAATGAGCAGGTGATGGTTGTTGCAGCCGATTCAGGGATTGAGAAGTTGGATGACCTGGCAGGCAAGAATGTAGTAGTTCAGGCCGCTTCCGCAGCACTGGATGCATTAAACAGCGATGATAATAAGGATCTTACAGCAAGCTTTGCATCACTGACAGAGAATCCTGATTACAATACAGCATTCATGAATCTGGATTCCGGCGCTGCAGATGCCATCGCAGTAGATATCGGTGTTGCCAAATATCAGCTTTCCCAGAGAGAAGAAGGCAAATATGTGATCCTTGACGAGCCAATCCAGAGCGAAGAGTATGGAATCGGCTTTAAGAAGGGTAACGATGAGCTGAAAGATACTGTATGGGAAGAAGTTCTGAAACTTTATGATGCAGGTGAAGTTGATAAACTTGCTGAGAAGTATGAAGTAGCAGATATGCTCTGCATTGGAGATGATGAGAAATCTGATGATAAAAAAGGATGATGCAGCAGAGGATGATGCTTCCGATGCAGACACAGCAAAAGAAGATACAGCTGATACAGCGAAAGATGCTGAATAGTCAGCCGGAACAAAAACAGTTATGATACAAGAGGACAGATCTGTGCAGGCTGTCCGCATTATAAAGGAATGGAGGGTACATTTTGTGCACCCTCTTTTCTTACTGTACAGGAGAAATTTTTCAGGAGGAAAGCTTATGTCTTTAAGTGTAATGCTGCAGCAGCTTGCCAGTGGTATGGTGGTTTCTGTAGAGATTTTTGTAGTGACATTACTTTTTTCACTTCCGCTGGGACTTCTGATCTGCTTTGGCAGAATGTCTAAGAATCCTGCGATACGTGGAATTGTGTCTGCCTACATATCAGTTATGCGTGGAACCCCGTTAATGCTGCAATTGATGGTTGTGTATTTCGGACCATACTTTATTTTTGGAATCCGTATTTCCATGGGATACAGCCTGATCGCTGTGTTTATCGCATTCAGTATTAACTATGCTGCATATTTTGCGGAGATTTACAGAGGAGGAATCGAATCTATCTCAGCGGGACAGTATGAGGCTGCAAAGATTCTGGGATATAGCAAGGCCCAGACATTTTTCAGGATCATCCTGCCGCAAGTGATCAAGAGAATCCTTCCATCTGTGACAAATGAGGTTATCACACTGGTAAAGGATACGTCACTGGCATTTGTTGTTGCTGTTTCGGAGATGTTTACAATTGCAAAACAGATTGCAAGTGCACAGACGACTATGATGCCTTTTGTGATCGCTGCTGTTTTCTATTTTGTGTTCAATCTTCTTGTTGCGATTGTAATGGATAAGATTGAGAAAAAAGCTGAACTATTATCGCTGACAGGCGGCTGGGGTTATAAAATATTTTTTGACTCTGACATCATTTAATTTAAGAGGAATATTTGCTATGGTATTATTTGAAATGAAAAACATAAAGAAGAGCTTCGGCAGCCTTGAAGTATTAAAAGACATTTCACTTCAGGTAGAGGAGGGTGAGGTCCTTAGTATTATCGGACCTTCCGGTTCCGGTAAATCCACACTTCTTCGCTGTGCCACCGGTCTTGAGACACCGGACAGCGGTGAGATCATCAAGCAAGGGGATGTGGGACTGGTATTTCAGAACTTTAATCTTTTCCCTCATTTTTCCGTACTGAAAAAACATCACAGATGCTCCGATCAGAGTGCAGAAGAGAAAGAAAGAAGAGGTTTATGCACAGGCAAGAACTCTGTTAAAGCAGATGGGACTTGCAGACAGAGAGAATGCATATCCGTTTCAGCTTTCCGGCGGTCAGCAGCAACGTGTCTCTATTGCCAGGGCATTATGTATGAATCCGAAGATCCTGTTTTTTGATGAGCCTACTTCCGCCCTTGATCCGGAGCTTACGAGTGAAATTCTTAAGGTAATCAAAGATCTGGCAGCAGAACACATCACTATGGTGATCGTTACTCATGAGATGACATTTGCAAGAGATATCTCTGATCATATTATTTTTATGGATAAGGGACTGATCGCAGTTGAGGGGAGTCCAAAAGAGGTATTTGAATCAGAACATGCGAGAATGAAAGAATTTCTTGGTAAATTCCATCAGGGATAAGGTTTTTGTGGTTGCTTTTAGAGGAATGATGTTATATAATTTCAACGTACGTGGTTGAGAAAAACGTACGTACAGAAGTGAAATAAAAGGATTAAAAATAATATCCTATAAAAAACAGGAGAGTGAAGATGAGTACAGACAGATATGTAAGTCCTTTATCAGAACGTTATGCCAGCAAAGAAATGCAGTATATTTTTTCCCCGGATATGAAATTCCGCACATGGAGAAGACTCTGGATCGCACTTGCTGAGACAGAGAAAGAGCTTGGCCTTAACATTACACAGGAGCAGATTGATGAACTGAAGGCACATGCAGAGGATATCAATTATGACGTTGCAAAGGAACGTGAACGTCAGGTGCGTCATGATGTTATGTCTCACGTATATGCGTATGGCGTACAGTGCCCGAAAGCAAAAGGGATCATCCATCTGGGAGCAACCTCCTGTTATGTAGGTGATAATACAGACATTATTGTAATGACAGAAGCATTAAAGCTTGTGAAGAAGAAACTGGTCAATGTTATTGCCGAGCTTTCTGCTTTCGCAGATAAATATAAAGATCAGCCTACTCTGGCATTTACACATTTTCAGCCTGCACAGCCTACTACAGTAGGTAAGCGTGCAACACTCTGGACACAGGAATTCCTGCTTGATCTGGAGGATCTGGAGTATGTTCTGGGAACAATGAAGCTTCTGGGATCCAAAGGTACAACTGGAACACAGGCAAGCTTTCTGGAACTGTTTGACGGAGATCAGGAGACTATCGACAAGATTGATCCGATGATCGCAGAGAAGATGGGATTTAAGGAATGCTATCCGGTATCCGGACAGACCTATTCCCGTAAGGTAGATACACGTGTTGCCAATATTCTTGCAGGAATTGCAGCAAGTGCACACAAGATGTCCAATGATATCCGCCTTCTTCAGCATCTGAAGGAAGTAGAAGAACCATTTGAGAAATCTCAGATCGGCTCCTCCGCAATGGCGTATAAGAGAAATCCTATGAGAAGTGAGCGTATTGCTTCCCTTTCCAGATATGTAATGGTAGATGCCCTTAACCCGGCGATCACATCTGCAACTCAGTGGTTTGAGAGAACTCTGGATGACTCTGCAAATAAGCGTCTGAGTATTCCGGAAGGTTTCCTTGCTATTGACGGAATCCTTGACCTCTGTCTTAATGTTGTAGATGGATTGGTTGTTTATCCGAAGGTTATCGAGAAACATATGATGGCAGAGCTTCCGTTCATGGCTACAGAGAATATCATGATGGATGCTGTAAAAGCAGGCGGTGACCGTCAGGAACTTCATGAGCGTATCCGTGAGCTTTCCATGGAAGCCGGAAAGACTGTCAAGGTAGAAGGCAAAGATAATAATCTGCTGGAACTGATCGCAGCAGATCCTGCATTCAACCTTTCTCTGGAAGATCTGCAGAGATCCATGGATCCGAAGAAATATATCGGACGTGCCAAAGAGCAGACAGAGAGATTTGTAAATACAGTAGTTCAGCCGATCCTCGATTCCCATAAGGAACTTCTGGGAGTGAAAGCTGAGATCAATGTCTGATCAGTAAATACTTAACATAACGGTTTGGAATATTACAGAATCTGATATAAAGATAATAAGCGTTGCTGTTTCCTGATGATATACGGCAGGTCATTCTGCAAGGTCGGGTAAACAGTAATCAGTAAATACAGGAGGAATTATATAATGGTAAAAGCAGTTGTTGGTGCTAACTGGGGAGATGAAGGTAAAGGTAAGATTACCGATATGCTCGCTGAGAAGGCTGATATTATCGTAAGATTTCAGGGTGGTGCAAATGCAGGTCATACAATCGTAAATAACTATGGTAAATTTGCCCTTCATACTCTGCCGTCAGGTGTGTTTTATGATCATACTACAAGTGTGATCGGCAACGGTGTTGCACTGAATATCCCGGTATTTTTCAAAGAGTACAATGAAGTGGTAAGCAGAGGTGTTCCGGCTCCGAAGATCCTTATCTCCGAGAGAGCACAGATGGTTATGCCATACCATATTCTTTTTGACCAGTATGAGGAAGAACGTCTGGGCGGCAAATCTTTCGGATCTACCAAGTCAGGTATTGCTCCGTTCTACTCAGACAAATATGCAAAGATTGGTTTCCAGGTAAGTGAACTTTTTGATGAAGAACATCTGAAAGAAAAACTTGCAAGTGTATGTGCGACAAAGAATGTTCTTCTTGAACATTTATATCACAAACCGCTTCTTAATGTGGATGAATTATTTGCTGAACTTATGGAATATAAGAAAATGGTTGAACCATATGTATGTGACGTATCCCTGTATCTGTGGAACGCATTAAAAGAAGGTAAAGAAGTTCTTCTTGAGGGACAGCTTGGTTCTCTGAAAGACCCGGATCATGGAATTTATCCGATGGTTACATCTTCCTCTACCCTGGCAGGATATGGTGCAGTAGGAGCAGGTCTTCCACCATATGAGATCAAACAGATTGTTACTGTATGCAAGGCATACTCCAGTGCAGTAGGAGCAGGTGCATTTGTTTCTGAAATCTTTGGCGATGAAGCAGATGAACTGAGAAGACGTGGCGGTGACGGCGGTGAATTTGGTGCTACTACAGGCCGTCCAAGACGTATGGGATGGTTTGACTGTGTTGCTTCCAAATACGGATGCCGTCTTCAGGGAACTACAGATGTTGCTTTCACAGTTCTTGATGTTCTTGGATATCTGGATGAAATTCCGGTCTGCACAGGATATGAGATTGATGGAAAAGTAACAACAGAATTTCCGACAACTACACTGCTTGAGAAAGCAAAACCGGTTCTGGAGACTCTGCCGGGATGGAAATGCGACATCCGCGGAATCAAAAAACTATGAAGATCTGCCGGAGAACTGCAGAAAGTATGTTGAGTTCGTTGAGAAACATATCGGATTCCCGATCACTATGATCTCCAATGGCCCGGGACGTGACGATATCATCTACAGAAATAAATAATAAGGATAAATTTACCTGTCTGATCGGCAGACGGTAAATAAGACTATACGCCGGGGAATTTCTCCGGCGTGTCTTTTATATAACTGGAGGCTTATGAAAAAACGATAATAATAAGATAAAAAAAATTCGGGGCATGGATCGCAATCATAATCCTGCTTCTTGCATGTTGTATGCCGATGATTTTTGCATTCGGGAATGGAGAAGATTCGCAGGTCTATTTTAAAGCCTCGCTTGCAGTGGCGATCATGGTTCCCATCATGGCTTATGCAATATGGATGGTTTATAAATTACTGAACAGGAATAAAAAGGTGGTGGATTCGGATATGGAGAATATTATTTTTGACGTTGGACAGGTTCTTGTAAAATATGACTGGGAGACCTATCTGGACAGTTTTGGTTTTCCGAAGGAAGAGCGTGATAAAATTGCGGAAGTGGTATTTCAGAGCAATACCTGGAATGAGAGAGACAGAAGCAGCGAGACTGAGCAATATTATGTAGATCAGATGGTAAAAGCTGCACCGGAGTACGAAAAGGATATCCGGGAGGTAATGCGCCGTTCTGACGAGACAATTGAGAAAACAGATTATGCGGAAACCTGGGTGAGATATCTGAAAGATAAAGGATATCATGTTTATATTCTTTCCAATTATGCAACTGACACACTGGAGAGAACGGAGGATAAACTTACGTTTCTTAAATATGTAGACGGAGCAGTGTTCTCCTGTCAGGTGAAGCAGATCAAACCGGAACCGGAAATTTACAAAACCCTGCTCGGACGCTACCATCTTGACCCGGAGAAATCCGTATTTCTGGATGACAGAGCGGAGAACTGTGAGGCAGCCAGAAAACAGGGAATCCATGCAATTCAGTTTAAATCTTTTAAACAGGCGGCAGCAGAACTGGAGAAACTGGGCGTCAATTAAAATTGTTACTGTTCACTCCGTTCTCAGTAACATAGTCAAAATTCATTCTAGTACAGCGTTTCGTAAATAACTATACCAATCGCGTAGGATGCGGATTCGAGTGTGCTGGTATAAAAACGCAGGCGTAGCGGGCTACGCTGAGGCTTTTAGACCTGTGCAATCGGATTCGCAGACAAGTGAGTGGTATAGTTATTTCGAAAATGATGTACTAGATTGCCTGCGGCAATGGAATTTTGGCTTGTATGTCTCGGGATTTTGGCATATTCATGCCAAAACACCTCGCGGGATAGTGGTGTGTGAACAGTAACTTTCACACTCAGTAACAACTTCCTTAATTATCATTTGTATTTTTAACTGAAAGATGATATAATAATAAAGCTTGTGGAAGGAATATTTTCCATATGTTTCCGCACAGGCATAATACCTATGAAATATTGGAAAGAGGATTCAAAGGAAATGAGCGATAAAACAATCTTAGAGCAGTGGCGTGCCATCGCCTATGACCAGCAGGCAGACCGTAATAAACTTCAGAGATTTTGGGCAAATTATTTTAATATTGAAAAAGGAATTTATGAGCAGCTTCTTAGCAACCCGGATGAGGTAGTAACCGGTACAGTTAAGGAACTGGCTGAGAAATACGGACAGGAAGTTCTGACAATGGTTGGTTTTCTTGATGGAATCAATGACAGTCTGAAGATTCCGAACCCGATTGAGACAATGGATGAGAACACAAAGGTTTCTCTGTGCTTTGATAAAGAACTTCTTTATAAGAACATGGTAGATGCAAGAGCTGACTGGCTGTATGAACTGCCACAGTGGGATGCGATCTTCACACCGGAGAAGAGAAAAGAACTTTATCTTGAGCAGAAGAAATCAGGAACAGTTGTCAAAGCAAAGAAAATCGGACGTAATGATCCTTGTCCTTGCGGAAGCGGCAAGAAATATAAATATTGCTGCGGTAAGAATGCGTAAGCATCCAAATCTGGAATATATTATCGTGCTTGGTGCCCATGTAGAAGGTACCCGGCTTACAAAAGCCCTTCTGGAACGTACCAGGAGGGCTTTACAGTATATGGAAGAAAATCCTGAGACTAAGGCTGTTCTGTCCGGAGGAAAAGGGGACGGAGAATCTATCACAGAAGCTCAGGCAATGTGCAATTATCTTGTGGAACATGGAATTGACAGAGAACGACTGATCCTGGAAGAGAAATCTACCAGCACAACAGAGAATCTGAAGTTCAGTCTGGGAATGATCGGACTGAATCATTCGGTTGGCATTGTCACCAATAATTTTCATGTTTTCCGGGGAACGGCCATAGGAAAGAAATGTGGATGCAGAGAAATTTATCCCATTCCTTCCAGATACCGTTCATGGAGACTTCTGATATATATTCCAAGAGAAATCCTGGCAATCATCAAAGATAAGCTGATGGGAAATATGTGACTGTTATGCGAATCACTATTTGACAGAGAAATATTTTTCCTTAATAACAGAAACCGGCATTTCCTGTCCGGTCCAGATTTGGAAAGCTTTAGCCCCCTGATGAAGAAGCATATACATGCCATTAAAGGTCTGGCATCCGGCTGCTTTGGCTTCTCTGAGCAGTCGGGTTTCCTGTGGCTCATAGACAACATCTGCCACTACAAGCTCAGGATGGAACAGAGATGTATCTTTGATGATGGTATCGTCGATATCCGGAACCATGCCTACAGAGGTTGCATTGATCAGCAGATAACTCTGTGCAATGGAATCTCGCAATGCAGTATGATCATCATTGTCGAAGAGGCAGACCTGACAACCTGTTTTAGCAGAGAGATTCTCAGCGAATTTCTGTGTGCGATTCCAGTATCTGCTGGTGCGGCGGGCAAAAATATGTACAGAAGCCGCACCGTCCAGGGCAGACTGTGCACAGATGGCCATCGAAGCTCCTCCTACTCCCATGACAGTTATATTTTTACCGGTAATATCATGTCCCGCATCACGTACAGATTGCATAAAACCGTACCCGTCTGTATTGTATCCGATTAACTTTCCGTTATCGTTCAGTACAGTATTGACAGCACCGATCAGTTGGGCTTCAGGGGAAAGCTCATCCAATAATTCTACAATTTTATTCTTATTCGGCATGGTAAGGTTGAAACCGCGAATGCCGCAAGTCTTTAATCCTGCAACTGCTGCAGGAAGAGTTTCTTCATTTACATCAAAACATAAATATACATAGTCAAGCCCGAGAAGGCGAAATGATTCATTATGCATCAAAGGGGAAATGCTGTGTGCCACCGGGCTTCCTAAAAGCGCGGTAAGACCTGTGTGTCCGGTAATATTATTCATGTTAAAATCCTCCAGTCTGTTTTGTAGCAGAGACATAAAATACTGTCTGAATTGTGACAGTATAGAAGATGCCCTTCTAAAACATAGAAATTATCTATCATTTTATTCTAACTTCAATTATATGTCAATACATGTTCATTTTGGTTTATATGATAAAAACTTGTCGATTTAGTGCGACAAATAATAAGACATAATTCCTCCGTTTTGACAAAATCCGCATACTTTATCACGTATAATGAATCTCACTTACCGAAGTGAAGGAGAAGTCAGAGGCAGTATCAGACGGAGGGAAGGAAATGCATTACGAAATATACATAGATGTAGTTTTTTTCACAAATCTCCTGATAGATTACATATTGATCAGATTTACAGGAATATTATTCCGATGTGGAAGAAGCAGAAAAAGAGCTCTTCTGGGAGCTGCTGCAGGTGCGGTGTTTTCCTGCTGGATCATTTATCTGCAATCTTTTCTGGAGTCTGGGATTTTTCTTCCGGCACTTGTCCTGCTGCATGGTGGCTGTGCTGCAGGAATGCTTGTGATCGGATGTAATCTGAAAAGGGGAAGTCTGCTGCTTAAAGCAATACTTACACTGTATTTTGCCGCATTTCTGTGTGGAGGGTTCTGGGAAGTGATCGTCAGTGATAAGTTGACAGTCAAAATGTTTCTGATCCTTGCAGCAGCAACGTGGTCCGGCATTACAGCGTTGTCATATCTGATGGATTCCATGAGAATACGGACAAAGAATATCTATCCGATAACCATATACTATAAAGGATGTGGATATCCTTTTCAAGGATTTTATGATTCCGGAAATCTGCTTATGGATTCTGTAAACGGAAAACCTGTATCTGTAGGGACAGAAAAAGTTTTATCTGAAATATGTTCAGAAGAAACCGTAAGCTGTTTAAAACACCTGAAAGAAAATCCCGGAGAGTCTGGGAAACCGGGAACTGCCGGGCTTTCATCCACATTTTACATTTTTTTCACAGTATAGGAAAAGAACAGGGGATGATGCTGGCTGTTACTTTTGAGAGACTCTGCATTCAGACTCCAGCAGAGGTTGTCTGCATAGACAATCCGGTATTTGCATTTTCATTTGAAACATCCGCTTTTGGTAAGGAATACGAGGTACTTTTTGAATTCCAGATTACTTTAACGGGAGGGGTTGTGACTATGAGCTGTTATCCATTACAGGTAGTGTCAAGAATGGTGATGAACCGTTCAGGAGAAGTTTTTTATATTGGTGGAAATGATGTGCTGCCGGCACCACTGGAGCCGAAGCGTGAGGCGTTTATACTGCAGAAGCTTGGAACAGGGCAGGAAGAAGAAGCGAAGTCTGTTCTGATCGAACATAATTTAAGGCTTGTGGTGTATATTGCAAAGAAGTTTGATAACACAGGAGTCGGGGTGGAGGATCTGATTTCAATCGGAACGATTGGGCTGATCAAGGCGATCAATACCTTTAATCCTGTAAAAAATCATCAAGCTTGCCACTTATGCATCCAGATGTATAGAGAATGAGATCCTGATGTATCTTCGCCGCAACAGTAAGACAAAGATGGAAGTGTCCATAGACGAACCGCTGAACGTAGACTGGGATGGAAATGAACTCCTGCTTTCTGATATTCTGGGAACTGATGAGGATGTGATTTCAAGACGTCTGGAAGATGAAGTGGAGATTTCGTTGTTATCAAAGGCAATTAGAAAGCTTTCACCGCGTGAGCAGACGATCATCCGCCTTAGATTTGGTCTGGGAAAGGAGAATGCTGCAGAGAAAACACAGAAAGAGGTTGCAGACCTTCTGGGAATTTCTCAATCATATATTTCTAGGCTGGAAAAAAGAATCATGAAGAGACTGAAAAAGGAAATTGTGAAATATGAATAGACGTAATTGGGGAATGTAGTATAATGATATAAAGAATAGTAACTATTCAGCAATCCGCCTGTAACTGTGAAAGCACTGAACGGTTATGATATAAGCAAACTGTGGGAACTGTTTTGCAGTGGGTGATTCACAGATATCAAGTCGGGGAAAGAAAAAAGGACAGAAGAGAAAAGTGAAGGTAAATAAAATACAGACAGAAGAAAACAAAGATAAAACTCTGAGGCATGATACAGAAAGCTGCATACTGGAAGATTGCAGTTTATGTCCGAGAAATTGCCATGTAGACAGAACAGCCGGAAAAACCGGATACTGTGGAATGGATCAGAAGGTTAAGATTGCAAGGGCAGCTTTGCATATGTGGGAAGAACCATGTATTTCGGGAACCAGAGGTTCCGGGGCAGTCTTTTTTACAGGATGCAATCTGAGATGCTGTTTCTGCCAGAACCGGGAAATTGCCATTGGTGACAGTGGCCTTGAGATCACTGAGGAAAGACTGGCAGAAATATTCCTGGAACTGCAGGAAAAGGATGCTGCAAATATCAATCTGGTAACCGGAACACATTATATTCCACAGATCATCGCAGCTTTGGACTGTGCAAAGAAGCATGGGCTTAATATTCCGGTTGTCTATAACTGTGGTGGATATGAGAATACAGAGACATTGAAACTTTTGGACGGATATGTGGACATTTATCTTCCGGATTACAAATATGCGGAGAGCGAATTGGCGGTGAAATTTTCACATGCAAATGATTATCCTGAAAGGGCTATGGAAGCAGTTAATGAGATGGTACGCCAGACAGGAATGCCACAGTTTGATGCAGAGGGATATATGAAACGTGGGACTATTGTGAGACATCTTATATTGCCGGGGCATACAAGAAATTCAAAGAAGGTTCTGAAACTTTTACATAAGACTTTTGGAAAGCAGATTTATATCAGTATCATGAATCAGTACACACCGGTTTTTGAACAGAAAGAATATACAGAACTGAATCGTTGTGTAACCAGAAGAGAATATGAAAAAGTTCTGGACTATGCATTTGAGCTTGGGATTGAAAATGGATTTTTTCAAGATGGTGAAACTGCCAGAGAGAGTTTTATTCCTGCATTTGATTATGAAGGTGTGAGAAAAATGCCATAAAATAAAAAAGCTCCCATAAATGGAAGGAGGCCGGTACTTTCGTACCGGCGCGTATGAAAAAGAAAAATATTTATAAGAAAGATTCATCATCTTTCTACAGTTCATTATATCCAATAAATATGAATAAAATATGAATACGGTGTAAAAAAATAAAATTTGTTTTACCAAATATTTTAAAATTTCTTCCATGTATCCCTTACAAACAATATCAGTAACGGGAAAATCTCAAGACGTCCTGCCAGCATATCAAAAGTAAGGATAAGCTTTGAAAACCAGGAGAACATGCCGAAGTTTCCGGTAGGTCCTACCAGTTCCAGACCAGGTCCGATATTATTAAAGGTTGCCGCAACCGCCGTAAAATTCGTGATCAGATTGAAATCGTCAAAGGCAATCAGGAATATGGAGGATGCAAAAATCAGCATATATACAATGAAGAAAATATTTGTGGAACGAACAACTTCATGTGGGATGGCTTTGCCGTCCATTTTTATTTTCTTTACCGCATTTGGATGCAGAAAAATATGAAGCTCCTTGCGGACTGTTTTGCAGAGAATCAGGATTCTGGATACTTTAATGCCGCCGCCTGTACTTCCGGCACATGCACCGATAAACATCAGCAGTACCAGGATTGTCCGCGAAATTTCCGGCCAGGTATTAAAATCTGTTGTTGCATATCCGGTTGTTGTGATAATGGAACCAACCTGGAAAGCTGCCTGCTGAAAAGCTTTGGCTGCACTTCCGAAAATATGGTAAATATTGCAGGTGATGATAAGAATTGCAATACCGATGATTCCGAAATAATACCGCACTTCTTCCATTTTAAAAGCCTGAGCAAACTTTTTTTGTGATAATGAAAAAGTAAGCATTAAAGTTAACGCCAAATAAAATCATAAATACAGTAATGACTACCTGCAGATATGTACTGTAACTGGCCATGCTGTCATTTTTAAATACCAAATCCTCCGGTACCTGCAGTACCGAAAGCTGTACATATGGAGTCAAACAGCGGCATACCACCGACCAGAAGAAGCAGGATCTGGATCACTGTCATTACGAAATAAATAGAATACAGAATTTTGGCAGTTGACTGTACTTTTGGCGCAAGCTTGCTTACAGATGGTCCGGGACTCTCCGCTTTCATAAGATTCATATGATAACCGCCGGTAAGTGGCAGAAGGGAGAGGATGAAAACCAGAACACCCATTCCGCCGATCCAGTGCGTGAAGCTTCTCCACATCAGCATACAATGAGGAAGTGCCTCCACATCGCTGAGAATGCTGGCTCCTGTTGTAGTAAAACCCGAAACTGTTTCAAATAATGCATCTACAGGATTTGGAATGCTTCGGCTGATCACAAAGGGGATTGCTCCTATGATACTCAGAACGATCCAGCTTAATGCTACAGTCACGAAACCTTCTTTTGTGTAGAAAGCCTTTCTTGTCGGCTTTTTCCTGGTGAGAGGAAGCCCGATGACCAGGCATAAAGCAATCGTGATCAGAAAAGCTACACCGGAAGTTTCCTGATAGATCAGTGCCGTAATTGCGGGCAGAGCCATAAATACAGCTTCAATTTCCAGAATCATTCCGATGATATAGATAATAATGGAATAGTTCATAATTCGGCTCCTTTATTTTTCCAGAATATCTGTAATATCGCGAAGGCCCTTCTGAGAAGTTACTATGATAACGGTATCTCCGACCTGAATGGTATCCTGGCCTCGGGGAATCTTGACCTGACCATTTCGGTTCAGGTAACCTACAAGGAGGTTTTTCTTCAGGTTCAGTTCAGATAATGGAATGCCTGTTACCGGTGAATTTTCGCGGATGGCAAATTCCAGAGCTTCTGCCTGATTATCCAGGATATGATAAAGGGTTTCAATATTGCTGCCGATGCTGTTCTGCATGGCACGTACATACTGCAGGATATAGTCGGCTGTGATATATTTCGGATAAATGACGCTTCCGATATCAAGGTTATCAATGACATCATCAAAGGCAAGGCGGTTTACCTTGGCAATCAGTTTGGCATTGGAAACTGTTTTGGCAAAGAGTGAAAGGAAAACATTTTCCTCATCCATGTTTGTGAGTGATACAAAAGCCTCTGTGCGTGAGAGTCCCTCTTCCATAAGGAGAGAACGATTGGTTCCGTCTCCGTTAATGATAGTTGCCTCCGGAAGCAGATCACTTAAGGTTTCACAGCGGGACTCATTCTGTTCAATGATCTTAACGGAGATGTTCATATCAAGCAGGGCTTTTGTAAGGTAATAGGAAATGGTTCCTCCGCCGACAATAATGGCGTTTTTTACCTGATTGGTTTTCAGGCCGATCTTTTTGAAAAAAGGCTGCTGCATTCACCGGGGAAGCAAGAATGGAAACCATATCCCCGTCGTGGATCACCTGATTACCGCCGGGAATAGATACATGATCCCGACTTTCTACTGCGCAGAACAAGACGTCGCATTTCAGGGCTTCCGTAATGCGTGAGATTGTCATGCCATCCAGATTAAATTCAGGAAGCACTTTAAATTTCAGCATTTCCACGCGACCACGTGCGAAAGTATCGATCTTGATAGCTGAAGGGAAGCGTAAGAGACGGGAAATTTCCTGTGCAGCTGCAAGCTCCGGGTTAATGATCATAGTAACACCCAGACGCTTCTTGATGAAGCTGATCTCTTTGGCATAGATAGGATTGCGGACACGGGCAATCGTCTGGCAATGGCCGGTTTTCTGTGCAATCAGGCAGCAGAGAAGATTCATTTCATCAGAACCGGTTACGGCAATCAGGATATCTGCATTCTCAATACCTGCTTCCACCAGCGTGTTGATACTTGCACCGTTTCCCACGATACCCATGGCATCAATGTCATCCTGAAGGGAAGTGATCACATTAGAAGAAACGTCTATAAGAGTAATGTCGGATTCTTCTTCCTGAAGCTGTTCTGCCAGGGTACGTCCAACTTTACCGCACCCAACAATAATTATCTGCATAATTCCTCCAATAAGGGGGCTGTCACATAATATCTATGTGAGACAGCCCCTTTTATATCATATTTTTGTTTGTAATTGCTCAATATTTTTGACAATTACTTTTGTGGCTATTAAGCTAAGAATACTATAGCACCACCGGATATATTTGTAAAGCAAATATGAAATTTCTGTGATTTTTTAAGATGGAGCGTATTACTGTTCATTCCGTTCTCAGTAACACGCTTCACGATGCTAATCGCATAAATTCGCGCAGTATGTCGCAGGTTTTGGCTGCGTACGTTATTTATTGCTGTTGCATGATGCAGTGCAGGGATTATCAAATCCCGGGGTAAAAGCATAGAAGTTTTTGGCATCAAGTTCTTCCTGAATGGACTGAAGAGCTTCCCCAAATCTCTGGAAATGAACAACTTCTCTGGCACGCAGGAATTTGATGGGATCCGCAATCTCAGGTATATTGCGGACTACTCTGAGAATATTGTCATAAGTAGAACGGGCTTTTTGCTCTGCAGCAAGATCCTCGAACAGATCAGTGATCGGATCACCTTTACTCTGAAATTCACATGCATTAAATGGTACGCCACCTGCTGCCTGTGGCCAGACTCCCACTGTGTGATCGATATAATACGGTCCAAATCCGGATTTCTCAATTTCCTCCATGGAAAGGTCCCGGGTAAGCTGATGTACAATAGTGGATACCATTTCCAGATGACTGAGTTCTTCTGTTCCTATGTCGTTGAGCAAAGCAGAAGTCGTTCGGTTCGGCATGGTAAAACGCTGGGAAAGATAACGCAGGGAAGCGCCAATCTCACCGTCCGGGCCACCGGAGTGCAGTACCCTATAATAGCCTCGCAAACCCAGTGTTTATGCGGGTTTGCGGGATTTTCAATTCTGAAAAATATTACAAAAATGTTAAAAGGCTGAAATGGCACATTTTTTATGGATGGATGAAATTCAGGAAATAATGATGTCAAAAGACATTTTTCCGGATTCCTTATCATATATGATCTGCTCCACAACACTTCTGATCAGATTTCCCTTTGCTTCATAACCTACGTCTGGATTCTTCAGGACATCCGTAACAGAACGGATCTCTTTCAAGATTTCTTCTGCGTCAGGCTGCTCTGCCTGTTCTTCCTGTAATAGCTGTGAAAGGGCAGCAGTCAATTCTAACCGATCTGATACCAGACGATCCTTATTATTCTTATATTCTTCCAGAGTATCTACGCCTGCCTCATAAGCCTCTTTGATTCTGCTTTCTCTCATGGTGAGCTTACTGATCTCTCTTTGTAACTGTTCGATCTGCAGTGAATGATCAGTCTTTTTCTTTTGCATACATATGTAAATTCTGCTCCATCTAAGATCTGATCAAAATAACTTATCACAGCTTCTTCAGCCTTTTTGACCGATAAGGCAACAGAAGTCTTATGAAATCCCTTTGCGTACTTCCAGCACTGGAAATAAGGACACTTATTATTACCGGTGTAAGAAAGCGTGGCCCCGCAGACAGAGCACTTCAAAAGACCGGATAGCCAGTGCTTACAGGCAGAGACATTCCGCGCCTTTGACTGGACGTTTCCGGGAAGTGATCAGCTTCTGACGCTTTTTCATACCGTTCCCTGGAAAGACGTACCTCATGGCTTCCTTCAAATTCCACTCCGTTCCAGACAACAGTCCCGCAATAGAAGGGATTTCCAAGAATCCGGTCAACGCTGCGCCGCTCGAAGAGGTTTCCCCGTTTTGTCCGGTATCCAAGGTCATTGCAGCGTCTGGCAATAGCTGTTTCATCTAAGTTCTGGTTATCATACAAATCCATGATATAAGAGACAATAGCATATTCTGATTCATTAATCACAAAAGGTTTCCCATGTCCAACTGCAGTATAGCCAAGACAGGGAGATGTCTGATAGCCTTTTTGCAGGGCTTTTTCTTTCATGCCACGCAAAACCTCACCTGACAATCGAATGGAGTAGTATTCATCCATCCATTCTATGATACGCTCGATCAGGCTGCCAAAAGGTCCCTCGATCAGTGGTTCAGATACACTGATCACGTCTACATTGTCTTTTTTGAGCATACTCTTGTATACGATAGACTCTTCCTGGTTACGGGCGAAACGACTGAATTTCCATACCAGGATCACATCAATGGGGTGAGAGGGCTGCTTCGCCAGGGCAATCATCTTCTGAAACTCCGGGCGCTTCTGTGCATGCCGGCCGGAAACACTCTCAGTAAAGATAAAGTCCCCGGAAACAATCATGTCATTCTTCTGAGCATAATCCAGCAAAAGACGTTTCTGCGCATCAGGAGAAAGTTCTGTTTGGTCCTCTGTCGAGACGCGGATGTAAAGACATGCCACTTTACTGCTCATAAATATCACCTCGGTTTTATAAAATATGTAATTTTAAGTATAAAAATAACAGCCACACAAACGTTCTGATTGTGTAACTGCTCCGAAGATGATACAATATCTTTGCCAAAGTACGGAATCTCTTCGGAGATTCTTGAGCCGTCCCTGCTACCAACAGGGGCGGTTTTATTATAATAATTCAGAGATCACAATTGATAAATCGGGATATATACATACTAGAATTTCATCATCAAAAGAGTATAATCCGGTACCCGATTCATTTTCAAAATCGTAAACGTTTACAATCCCCTTCATAGGATTAATGATCCAGTATTCCCTGACTCCGGACATACGGTATTTAAACAGCTTTATTCCGTAATCTTTACTCTGGGTAGCAGGAGAAACAACCTCAATTACCCAGTCAGGTGCACCATGACAACCTTTTTCATCTACTTTGTCCGGTGAGCAGACAACTGTTAAGTCTGGTTCGACATAGTTCTTGTTATCTTCATTCAGGAACACTGCAAATGGAGAAACATATGGTTTACAGGATCCGTCTTTACTTTTAATGTAATTGCGGATAGTAGCATACAGTTCACCGACGATTACCTGATGTCTGGTATTAGGCGGTGCCATCATATAGATCTGCCCATCAATCAGCTCTGCACGTTCGCCATCCGGAAGAGCGTAGATGTCATCTATTGTATAAATCCGTTCTTTGGGTAATGGCATAATGAAAACTCCTTTCGTTAATCCATTGATGTGATCACATATATACAAATGTTCGACTTGTGTAACTGCTCCGAAGATGATACAATATCTTTGCTAAAGTACTGGATCTCTTCGGAGATTCTTGATCCGTCCCTGTTACCAGCAGGGGCGGTTTTATATGAAATTTTTGTGTGATTAGCTGATTTAAACGTTCAAGCAAATCGTTTGGAAAACCCAAAACATCAAATATGCTTTGACCATTGAAATGTATGTCTTTATAAGGTGAAAGAATATTAAATAATTCGGATCTAAATCTGAATTATTAGATATTCTCAATTCAATCAATTTCTGGTGATTCCCCGTCATTCGAGGCATCTGTTCAAACGAGAATGTTTGGTTGCTGTTACCAGTAAGGGCACTTTTTGAAGACATTATTGAATGCAATGATAATTAAATAAACAGGGATTCTTCAAAAAATCTGCTTGTATAGGAATTAGGGCATCTTACCCATCCAGAAATATCAGCATCCTCAGCCCGGATATATATATAGGCACTGCCGCCAGAATATTTAATTTTATTTACAGTACATACTTCGTAAGCATCTGTTGTATAGATAATATTTCCGTTAGGGGCGTTCTTTATATTCAATGATTTTGCACATTTCCACATATTTTGTCCACCAAGAAGGGGATTGTATGATTTGGAATAAGTGACAGGATATGTAGTTTTGGAAAGCTTCAGAGAGCTTCCGGAAAGTTTATAAGTTATGGTATATTGAATAGAACCGACTCCTCCTGGCATTGACTGCATACGGATTTGAATGTAATTTGCACCAACTTTTTGAGTAAAACTATTATGGCGAGCATTGAAAGCACCTTTACGATGCGACATTAAATTGACAGCAGATACAAGTTTTCCAGATTTATAAGTCAATAATTTGTCGTAATCAATGTGATCATTATTAATGTCTTGGCATTTTAGCTTCAAAAAATTGTTTATTTCCATTGAGAGTATAAAGATCTGCATTTACAAGATATATGTTTTGGGCGTTTAAACTAAAATCTTTTTTTGGCCATTCACCTCAATGTTCAGATAAGATTCCGACTTGAAATTTATTCGAATTTTATCAGCTTTGCCATCACCGGTGATGTCATATTTAGAGTATGCTACATTTGGCCGAATGGAAATGTTACTTTTTTGAGCTGCTTTAACAGTTAGCGGCATAGATATGGTGCTGATTGTAATTAGGGCAACTGTAAAATATTTTAATAATGTCTTTTTCATGTGAAAAACCTCCTGTATTCAAGAACTCATTCGCAGTTCTATGAGCTTTTGGTGATATCCAGTCATTCTAGACATCTGTTCAATAGTAAAATCTCTATATTCTTCCAATAGCGAATCTGGTAATAACAGCTCCGTTCTTTAATCTGCTGATGAAATCATATGTATCACCGCAAATGGTTCAAAATAAATAACATAATTATCAACAACAGCGTATACACCGTATTTAGAATGATAACACTGTATAGCCTCTTTTAAATATTCTTCCGTAGCGTTCAGATATTCAGCCATCTCATAAAGATTTCTGCATCCTGCTTCATAAGCACTGATCAGGCCGGCAAGCCCAATCTTTAGATTGTACCCATAAAGTCGAGCTCGATACTCCTGTTTTCGGCTTTCTACCTTATTCTGGTCTAAAATGTTTCCGGAGCTGGTGCGATAATGCCCGATTTCTTCGGCAAGCACACAAGAATTTTTCTGCTTGTGTTTCTATATCCTTTCGGATCGCTATGCGACTGCCGCGGATCAGGCCGTCATGCCCGGTAAGCGGCTGCTCTTTGACGCACAATCCTTCCTGATCGGCAGCAGTCAGTAATTGTTCGTAATTCAATTGGGATCACCCCTTTAGCAATTAAAATAAAACGGTTCTCTTTAAGCTGTTTGTTTGTAGTCAACAACTGCAATTTCAGTCAGCATCCCTTTAACTTTTTGAATAATTTCTTCGATTCGTTCAAGTGTTTCACCATTTAAGTATTCTTCCCCACATTGAGAACACTTTTCGCAAGGAACGTTCTTGATAATGATATAGCATCCCTGATAATCAGTCATGTAAGTTGTTGTAGAAGATTCAATATTACCTTTGCAGTAAAAACAAGTCATTATGCATTCTCCTTTCTGGTCTTGAAATCAGATTCCCATTTATCAAAACTTGGGAAATAAGCTGTTATAAGGAACAAATCCGATTCGTGATTTCCGATGACTACATGAAGATATTTATCTTCGATGCTCATCCCCAGAATTAAACAACTGGGATAAGGATAATCATCTGGATATTGTTCGATGATTTCTCCATTCATAATACAGGATATTACATCTTTTAAGAATATCCCGCGCTGTTCCAGCCTTTTAGCTACATGGAGTGTAATACGAATGTTTTTAGGTATACATAGTTTACGCAATTCCAATATATCTAATGCCATATCATTCCTCCCATTTTGAATCATCATTCATAATATTCAGATCATGCTGAACACATTCGGGTGTTTGCTCAACGTCTGTTCGGGCATGGGCGGCAAGAAGATCTTCTTCCATCTGCTGGGCGGAGAGAAGGTTCTTAGAGTAGGCGAGAACCTTTCTCTGGTTATGAGGAGACAACTGATTGCAGATTTCTATGATTTCCTTGCACTGAGCAGAGACGGAAGAGTTCTGAACAGATTCTGCTTTATAGGGAGTTCTTTCCATAGGAACGTCAAAACCCATAAGCCATGCTTCACTTACGTTCAATGCATTTCCTAGAATAAAAAGCTTTTCTTGGTTAGGCTCTGTTTTTCCAGAACAGTATTGACTTATATCTGACTTATTCATTTTTACACTATACTTTTGACAATATGGAACAGTCAGATTAAGAATATCAACCTGCCGAAGTCCGCGCATATTCATTATTGTTTTTAAACGAATTGCAGTGTTTTCTTTCTTCATAATGTTCTCCTTTTCGTAATTGAAATATAACACATATTATGCAAAAGTTCAATAATAGAAACCTAAAAGTTCAAAAAAATTGAATTTTATGTTGACAGAAAATGGACGACGTGATATTACACAGATAATTCAAAAGCTTGAACCGGAAAGGAGGTATCAAGTTGGCATTCGATTATAACAAGCTACGAGGAAGAATCGGGGAGATTTTTAACACTCAGTCGAACTTCGCAAGTGCAATGGGATGGTCGGAGCGCATATTGTCACTAAAGATGAATGAAATGTGTTCATGGAAGCAGATAGATATTTGTAAAGCAATACAGTTGTTGAAACTTACTATTGAGGACATTCCGATCGTATGTACTCGGGTAGGTCACTACTCTGTACTTACAGGATAAGAGCATATGAGAGGAGAGTCAACGAAAGTCGTTCGACAAACTGCTTAAATTTGTATAAACAGTAACTCATACATATCATTTCCCATACCATAAAGAAGAGGTGAGGAAGATGTCAGAATTAAAACTGGTAACAAGAAATATCCGTATTAATGGAATTCAGCATAAAGCCAGTGATATGTCAGAAGAAGAAATCAAATGCCTGCTCATCCAGAGACAGGATATAATTCTTCTGAATATGAATTACGAAAGAAAAGCCGCCGGTTAAGGCGGAGAAAGGAGGAACATATTAAGGTTGCGAATCATAGAATAGAAGACCTGGAAAGAAAAGGAGAATGATCATGGAACAGATCACAAACTATGTAAAACCGGAACTCATCGTAGTAGCTATTGCCTTATATTTCGTAGGAATGGCACTCAAACAGGCACAGGCAGTAAAGGATAAGTACATCCCGCTTATCCTTGGCGGAATCAGCATTGCAATCTGCGCGATCTATGTGTTTGCCACCTGCACCTGCGGTACCGGACAGGATATTGCAATGGCAATTTTTACAGCGATTACACAGGGAATACTGATTGCCGGTCTTTCTACATACGTGAACCAGATTGTAAAACAGGCAAATAAAGACGAATAAGGGATGAGAAACCATCCCTTTTCGCTCTATGAAAGGAGACGGACATGGAAATAAGAGGAATTGATGTATCTGCCTGGCAAGGGAAAATTGACTGGAAAACAGTTGCTGATTACGGCATGGGGTTCGCAATCCTGCGGATTACAGAAGCGGGAAACGTGATAGATAGCTACTTTGAGCAGAACTTCTCTGAATGCCGGAAATACAATATCCCGGTTGGGGCATATAAGTATTCCTATGCTATGACAGTTGCAGAGATACAGAGCGAAGCCAAGAAGGTCGTGGAAGTTCTGAACGGGCGAAAACTGCAGTATCCGGTCTGGCTGGATCTGGAATGGAATAATCAGAGAAGCCTCGGAGCTGAACAGATCCATAAATTGGCAGAAGCATTCGAAAAGATTATCACGGCAGCGGGATATAAATTTGGTATTTATTGCAATGTGGATTGGTACCTGAATGTAATTTGTAGCCATCTGAAAAAATATGATTTCTGGATCGCACGTTATCCGGCATCAGATAACGGTACTTTACAGGAACGACTCCGGCCGGACTTTGGTGTGGGCTGGCAGTATTCCAGTAAAGCAAAGATACCTGGCATCAGCGGAACTGTAGATAGAAATATATTTTACAAAGATTATAACGAAGCAAAAGATATGAAAAAAGGAAAACGCAGTCATGACAAAGAGTGAAGCTATCAACGTAGTTCTGGGAATTGCAGAAGAAGAGATCGGGTACCTGGAAAAGAAAAATAACAGCCAGCTTGACAGCAAGACTGGAAATGCCGGATCAGCAAACTATACAAAATATTGGAGAGATATAAAACCATCCTATCAGGGGCAGCCCTGGTGCGCAGCGTTTATCTCCTGGTGTTTCATGAAAGCTTTTGGTCTGGATAATGCAAAGAAACTCTTAAAACACTGGCCGTATGTATACTGCCCAACCTTAGGCGTCTTATTTGTAAAGAATGCCAATCCAAAAGTTGGAGACATTGTTATATTTAAACACGGCGATACATTTACCCACACCGGCTTTGTAACAAAAGTAGCCGGAGACAGGTTCTGGACGATTGAGGGAAATACTTCCGGAGCATCCGGTATCGTGGCAAATGGTGGCGGGGTCTGCCAGAAGAGCTATTACAACAGTAATCTTCCGGGGACAAAATTTTGTACACCGGACTATTCAATTGTTTTATCTGCAGATAAAGATGAAACAGACAAGACAACAAACCCAGAAGGAGGCAGCTACATGTTTAACCCAGAGACAGTAAAAGCAGGAGACAAAAATACATCCGTGCTTCTCTTACAGGAAATATTAAGAGCCAGAGGCTTTAAAGGCAAAAACGGCAAAGCCCTGAAACTTACATGGACAGCAGATGCAAACACGATTTACGCTCTGAAAGCTTATCAGGAATCCAGAAAAGAAGTTCTGGAAGTGGATGGTATTTGCGGATCTGCTACTTGGAAAGATTTAATTGCGATTTAAAGTAAATATAAATCAAAAAAAGAGTATGGGTACAATGAGTACCCTTACCCATAAGATATTGTATCACTTTTTCGGTATTTTTATATTATAGGGTATTGCTATCCGGGCCACCGTACTGGCTCATGATATACTGTGCAATTTTTGCATTGGGTTGTGTGATATTGATCGGATATTGAAGACGTTTTTCATAATTCCACATAAATTATCTGCACGCTCCTTCCTTTTCCCATGGGAATGGCTGTTCCATCCATTTCCAGATGGATTCTCCGGTCTGATCTGTAATGTCAATAATCAGGGGGACCATATTGCTTCGGCGTATTCTTTTAATAGCTTTTTTCGTTCCTGCACAAGTTCGTGACAGTAAGTCAGAGCCTTTTCATCACAGGGATGTGTGTCAAGGTACAGAGTCATATCATTGACTGCGAAACTGACCTGATCGATACGGTTTAATAACTGTTTTTGGGAGCAATCTGTTTTCATCTTCGAATACCTCTCTTTCCACAAAATGGTTTGCATAACTGTGGGAAAATGGTTCCTGCATTTAATGCATACTGCAGTGGGAAATTCTCTGTAAACTTCTGGCAGGGAACATATGCCATTGCAGGTTCCAGATACTGAAGATGCGAAAACATTTCATGATTTTTTTTCTTTGACACCCGGTATAGTACAGCTACAGCCTGTCGTGTTTCTGACAGAGCATTCGGAACTGTTCATATTTCTATTTGAAGGCTGAGGCATATTCATACCGCAGGTACGGTTATAAGGGCGGTTGCCGGAACATCCCATCCGATAATTTTCCATATATAATTCCCTTCTCTGAAAAACCTGTTTACATTATATTTTATGTCATGCTCATAAAACCGTGCTCATACAAGTCGAAATTTCATTGCCACAGGCAATTTGGAATGAATTTTGGCTAAGTTACTGTGAACGGAGTGAACAGTAACGAAGATTCATATCGTCTGACAGACAGATTTCTTTTTGTTTTTCGAATATGTTATTATATATATATAGGAAATATTTGCTGCCTTCTAAGTGTCAGCATCCAAAGAAAGTCGGGAGGTACATAAAGATGAAACTTACAATATTGGGAACCGGAAATGCAAAGGTGACGAAATGTTATAACACCTGTTTTGTGCTAAATAAAGATAAAGAATATTTTATGATAGACGGAGGTGGCGGAAATACAATTCTGAAGCAGCTGGAGGACGCAGGAATCAGCTGGAAAGAAATCAGCACTATATTTGTGACACATAAACACATCGATCATCTGCTTGGAATCATCTGGATGCTTCGTATGTATTGTCAGGGAATGGCAAGAGGACAGTTTGGCGGTGAAGTGACTATCTATGGACATGATGAAGTGATCAGCCTGCTGAAACAGATGGCAGAGATGCTTCTCACACCAAAGGAAACGAAATTTATCGGAGACAAAGTCCATCTGGAAGAAGTAAAGGACGGAGAAGATAGAACGATTCTGGGACACAGGGTGACATTTTTTGATATTCTGTCTACAAAGGCAAAACAGTTTGGGTTCTGCATGGAGTACGCAGAGGGAAAGAAGCTGACCTGTTGTGGAGATGAGCCATATAATGAATGTGAACAGAAATATGCCAAAAACAGCACATGGCTTCTTCATGAAGCATTCTGTCTGTTTTCTCAGGCAGATAAATTCAAACCATATGAGAAACATCATTCTACTGTAAAGGATGCCTGTGAGCTGGCACAGAAACTGGAAGCAGAGAATCTGATTCTGTATCATACAGAAGATAAAAATATTTCCAGACGAAAGGAGCTCTACACAGAAGAAGGCAGACAGTATTATAAAGGAAATCTCTGGATTCCTGATGATCTGGAAACCTACAAATTATAAAAAGACAAACCTCCGGAGTGTGTCTGAAAAAGGCTTTCTGCAAGATGTGCGTCACAATTTGTGGGATATTTTGCCCGGATGAGGGCGCCGTAGCGGGCTACGGCAACTGAATTCGGGTGAAATATCCCGCAAAGTGGGGCGT
>ENA-OQCV01000008-OQCV01000008.1-human-gut-metagenome-genome-assembly--contig:-NODE-8-length-55268-cov-4.174244_pt1 | contig 55268 bp, 52 predicted proteins | sample MGYA00242766_ERZ504592 | MGnify/ENA primary metagenome ERZ504592 (study PRJEB26092, sample SAMD00036315) | human gut metagenome | host: Homo sapiens | study: EMG produced TPA metagenomics assembly of the...
CGCCTCTTCCTGCGTCAGCGGCGTTTCGGCGACGTCGGGGTCGCAGGTACGCCTCCAGCGGGAACGGGGCTTGGCGGTCGGCGGCACGTCATCGCCGGCGACCTCCTGCACCTTGTTGATGGAATCCGCGATGACGTTCAGCTCACCCTGCAGACGGGTGATCTCCTCATCGGTGAGCGCGATACGGGCGAGATCGCCCAGGTGCTCGATTTCTTCACGTGTGAATGTAGGCATGGCCTTAACTATATGAGCCGTATGTGACACGCACCATTACATTCTCACGATGTTGCGCGGCGTCCGGCGGCCCTGCGGCAGCGGCCATATCGCGCGGCTGTGCCCGAGCGCGCGACGATATGGCCGAATGGGTGTCATTTGATGTCGGATTTCTTGAACACCAGCAGGCCGATCAATGGAATCCTCCACTCGTCGGCAGCCAGCGGCGTGACCTCGTGGCTGAGGAGCGGCCATCGGCTGGAAGCCGTTCCCTGTCTGAGATTGGGCTGCCGGCTGAGGCTGCGGCACGGGCTGAGGCTGCGACGGGATATGAGGCTGCGTCATCGCGGCACCTCCTGCGTGTTCGGCTGAGTGTAGGTTGCGGCAGGCTCGCCGTATTGGGCCGGCACCTGCCCCGGTATCGCGCGGGTCTCGTACTGCGCCTGCGCGAACGCCCGCGCAGTCGGCTCCAATGCGGCACCTTCAATGCGGAACACCCGGCCTTGCTGCGGGTCGTTGGCATTGCGGGGCACCTCGCGGACGGTGACCTGCGGCGCGGTTTCGAACACCGCGTGCAGTTTGTCGGATTCCGGCGTCGCGACACGGATCGAATGGGCGGAATGCTCTGCGACGAACGCTGCGACCGTCGTGGTCTCCAGAATGCGGCCACGACCGATGATGACGAGATCGTCAGCGGTCAATGCGACCTCGCTCATCAGGTGCGAGCTCAACAGCACCGCACGGCCCTGCCCGGCGAGAATGCTCCTGCATTGCGCTTTTCCACGCTCGCAAGACCGGTGAATTCGATGACCTCATCGACGCGGGATCGCGGTATGCCGTTGGTAAGGGCGAGGCCACGCAGATGGGTGTAGGCGGACCGACCCTTATGCGCGGATTTGGCGTCGAGAACCGATCCTACGGCGGTCATCGGCGATGGTGTCTTGACGAACGGCACTCCGTCAACCAGCGCACGGCCCGCATTGGGGGTGACCAAGCCGAGGGCGGCCCGCATCGTCGTGGACTTCCCGGCGCCGTTCGACCCAAGGAAACCGGTCACCTTGCCGTCTTCGGCGGTGAAACTGGCATTATCAAGCACGGTCTTACGCCCGAAGCATTTGGTAAGGCCTCTATCGTTATCATGATTCGAGCATACACACCCGCGTCACCCGTGCTGCGCAATCCAGCTGTGCATGGCCACTGCGGCTGCGGCGCCGGCGTTGATGGACCGCACGGAACCGAATTGCGAGATGTATACCACGTCATCAGCGAGTTCGAGAGCTTTGTTCGACAATCCGGGGCCTTCCGCGCCAAACAGCATCAGACACCGTTCCGGAAAACGGTAGGTTTCCATCGGTACGGCACCGGGAATGATATCCAATGCGATGATGCGGGACGATTCCAGCGTCCTGATGCGAGCGTCGGCCCGCGCGACCGCATCATAGCCCGAATGATCCGTTGCGGACGCGAATCGGGGGACCCGTTGGATTCGTCATCGTCCGAGAGAAGCGCACTCGCATCGGAGTGAGCCTGATGCGCGTGCATCGCCGCGGCGGCGGCCTGTGCTTGGGCGGCGGCAATTTCTCCCGCGATGCGCAGCTTCCAGCAGGTGACGAGTTCGTCGATGCTGGGATGATACTCAACGTGCTGGTACAGCTCGGTCATCAGCGAGCCCTTGCGGTTCCATTTGTGCGGGCCAACGATGTGCACGCGATTCGCGGTGAACGCATTCGCCGTGCGCACCATGGAACCGATGTTGAAATCGTGCGTCCAGTTTTCGATGGCGACTTCGAAGCCGTGGCGACCGGCCGCGTCCAGATCGTCGCGAATGGCGTTCACGGTCCAGTACCGGTAACGGTCGAGCACGTTGCGACGATCGCCTTCATCCAGCAGCGTCGTATCGTAGCGTCGATCGTAGTTCGGCGATTTAGGGTCATCCGGGCGTGACTCACCGGGGTGCTCCTGCGTCCATGGTCCTACGCCGACTTCACGTAATTCCGGCTCCCCCGAAGCCTTTGCCGCCAGAGAGATGGGGTTGGGCTTGTGCATGGCTATCGCAGTTCGGATTCGTGGTAGATTTCGACGAATGGCAGCTCCTGCCGTTCACCGCTCACGGGGTTGACGACCTCGATGACGGGTTCGGTCATGTCGACGCCGCCGATCAGCGATGCGATGGCAACCACTTTCGCGCCTTCATGCTCCACCACGCCGAAATCGAGGCTCAGCTCATTGCCGTTGCGCAGCGTCACTAGCGACGAGGTCTGCACATAGGATTTCTCCGAGAGCCATGAATCCAGCAATACCACGCGCTTGCCCTTGATGGACGGGCCTTTGATGGACGGGTATACGAAGTCCATGACGAATCCGTCGAGGTCTTCACCGCGCGATGCCGCCGCCTGAATCATCGCGCCGACCAGTGGAACGGCCGCGGCGGTCAACGCACCGACGGCGTCGAAATCATCGATGGAATAGCCGTTCTCCTCAAGCGTGTCCAGAAGAATGTGACCGACGATAGCCGCCCCGCGATGGTCGAAGGTGACGCCGGCGAGCTCGCAGAACGGCTTGCCTTCCATTTCCGCGGCAATCAGCCGTCGGAGCTGTTCGCGCGGCTCCAGCATGGAGAAGTCATCCGTCTGACTCGGCGATGCGTCGGAAGGAATGTTGTTCGTGCCCACAGCGGTTCCGGTCGTCCCGGTCTTGCGGAATCCTTGCTCTTCATTCATGGTTCTCAGGATATCGTTGCGTGCCGTCAAGTCACCGCCGGCAATGGCCATGCATATCCGCGCGGTTGCGTATTTGCCTCGCTGGCGGGGGCCGAGTCATGCTGGTATTCCTTTGGATGCTCTAGCGTTGGTTTTATTCGGGGGTGGTTTCCGGGGCGGTGATTTCACGGACATCGGATTTGTCCGGATCGATGATGTTCACCGACCCGATGACCGTGGCCTGATCGAGCTTCTGCAGTTTGCGCGCGGTGACCAGCACGCGGGATTCCAACGATGACGCGAATTGGTTGTACGCCGTCACGGTGCGGGTGAGCGCGGTACCGAGTTTGTTCGCGCGCTCCCCCCAGTACGGCGAAACGCTCGTACAGTTCCCTCGACAGGTCGAACAGGGTCTTGGCGTCATCGGTGAGGCTCTGCTGCTGCCAAGCGTATGCGACGGATTTCAGCACGGCCCACAGGGTGACCGGCGAGGTCAATGCGACCTTGCGGGCGAAGGCGTCATCCATCAATGTCGGATCGGCCTCCATTGCAGCCTGCAGCAACGCCTCGTTGGGAATGAACGCGATCACGAAATCAGGGGCCGTGTCGCATGCACTCCAATACGCCTTATCACCCAATGCCCTGACGTGTTCACGCAAAGCTTTCGCATGCGACCGCAGCAGCTCGTCACGCCGTTCCAGATCCTCAGGCCCCGCGGTTTCCGGAATCATGCAGGCCCGCTGATAATCGGCATACGGCACCTTCGCGTCGATGGGAATCGTCTTGCCTCCCGGCAGATGGACGATCATGTCAGGCCGGAGCGTCTTACCGTCGACGCCAGTCATCACCACCTGCGTATCGAAGTCGACGTGCTCCAGCAAACCGGCGGACTCCACAATGTTGCGCAGTTGCGCCTCTCCCCAAGCGCCGCGGACCTTGTTGTTGCGCAATGCCGCCGAGAGCGAGCTCGTCTCACGGTCGAGCCTCGCCTGCTGCTCACCCAGCCCTTTGAGCTGCTCGCCCAGCACGCCCATCTCGTGTTTGCGCCCCTCCTCGATGTTCGAGACCTTCTGCTGCAGCTCATCGAGATTCTTCTGCAAAGGAGCCAACGCCGACAGCACCTTGCCCTGCTCTGTCAGCGCTTTTTCCTGCTCTTCCCGGCGCCGCAGCCCATCGGCCTCGGCCCGCTCGCGCTCACGTTGCACCCGCACCTGTTCCGCCTGCTGCGCCTGAGCAAGCTGGGATTTCGCGAACGACAATTGCTGCAGAAGTCCCTCGGACTGGGCCTTGGCCTGAGCCACTTGGGCGGCAAGCCGCGCATTGTCGTCCTTCATGGCCTCGCAGGATCCCCTCAGCGCGTCCACCTCGGAGGCCTTCGCCATGCGGGCGGAGGCTTGGCCACGCATTTTGCCCAGCGCGAATCCGGCGGCCAGACCCAACAACGCCACCACCGCAACGATCACCACATCAAGCACTTCATCGAACATGTGTATTATTACACATCATCCCGCGGACGAGCGAGTGCCGCACTTATGAGCGAACCAGTCGGGAAATCACCTTCTCGACCTCCGACAGTTTCTCGTCGGCCACCTCGCCGCCCTCGGCCGCCGCCTGCCGCACGCAATGGTTCAGATGGTCGTCAACCAGCATCACCGACACGGCCTTCAATGCCGAAGTCGCGGCGGAGATCTGGGTCAGCACATCGATGCAATACACATCATCCTCCACCATCTGCGCGACCGCATGGACCTGCCCCTCGACACGCCGCAGCCGCGCGAGGATCTTCGCCTTGTCTCCGTCGTAACCCTGCATAACCAACCTTCCGCCCAGCGCGAACATTCCTGACAACACGCATTATATACCCTCTAGGGGTATAGGGTATAGTTAATATCCGAGATTATGATAGAAAGGGGAAAGGAGCGGCGATGGAATTCGACATCTTCCTCGGTGTGGCGGCACTGGTGATAGCCGCCGTGCTGACATGGTGCATCCTGCGATTCTTCTTCGCGCCCAGAAGGGGAGGCGCCCGGGCGACGCTGCATGACGGCGTTCAACAGGCGACCATCACGGTCAGGGGTGGGTACTCCCCCGATATCGTCACGATGCAAGCCGGCATTCCGATCACGCTGAGGTTCGATCGGAAGGAGACCGGCGAATGCACGTCGCATGTCGTGTTCCCCGATCTCGGAACGGACACGATGCTGCCGGGCAACGAGACCACCGAGATGTCGCTTCCGCCGCTGCCGGCCGGCGACTACCCCTTTGCATGCGGTATGAACATGGTGCATGGGTTGCTTCGCGTCGAGGGGGAGACGGACTCCGCCACAAAACCGGACGACGGCACTGCATCGACCGGGACCGCCATACCGGCCGGCACGCCCAGGATGTCCGCCGCGGACGCGCTGCTGGCCGAGCGGCAGGAGGCGGAGGAACGCCGTCAGGAGATTCGCCATACCGGCATGCTGGTGGCCATCGGCACCGTTCTCACGCTCCCGGTGTTCGTCCCCATGATGCTCATGCTCGTCAGTCACTCGCTCGTTCCTTCATGGCTGATGAACCCTTGGCTGCAGGCCATACTCATCACCCCGGTCATGTTCTACTGCGGGGCGCCGATCCACCGCGTCGGATGGCCGGCACTGTGGCATCGTTCTCCGGACATGAACTCGTTGGTGGCATTGGGGACCACCGCCGCATACCTGTACAGCATCGCCTTGTGCTTCGTCTCGGAGCTGATGCCCGAGGGGTCGAGAGAGCCCTACTTCGAGTCGGTCGGCGTAGTGATCACGCTCGTTCTGGTCGGACGCCTGTTGGAGGCGAAAGCCCGTGAGGGCACCGGAAAGGCCGTGCAATCACTGATCAAGCTGCGCCCACGTGTCGCCCACATCCTCGATGTCGGAACGCCACTGGCCAAGGATCTGGCCGCCGGCAAGGCATCCGGCGACGGATGGCTCGACCCTGCCCAATCCCAAGACATCGACATCGACCGCGTGAAGACCGGCGATCTGCTGGTGATCCGCGCCGGCGAGCGCATACCGCTGGACGGCGTCGTGTTGGCCGGCGAGGCCAGCGTCGACGAGTCCATGATCACCGGCGAATCCGTTCTGGCCCGGCGTGGCGTCGGAGAGCCCCTGACGGGGGCGACCATCATGCAGCAGGGCAATGTGGTCATGAAGGTCACACGCACCGGCGAGGACACGGTGCTCTCCCAGATCATCGCTCTGGTCGCACGCGCACAGGCGACCAAAGCGCCCGTGCAGCGTCTGGCCGACAGGATCGCCCGTGTGTTCGTCCCCGCGGTGATTATCGCCGCATTGTGGACCGGTGCCATATGGATAACGTTCGGGCCGCAACCCAAACTAGCCCATGCGCTGGTGACGGCGGTCAGCGTATTGATCATCGCGTGTCCTTGCGCGCTCGGACTGGCCACGCCGCTATCGGTGACCGCGGCGACCGGCCTCGGCGCCACGAACGGCGTGCTGGTCACATCCGCCAGGGCCTTGGAGCAGGCCCGCGACATCCGAACCGTCGTGTTCGACAAGACCGGGACGATCACCGTCGGAGCCATCGATGACGACGCCGACTACGCCAAGCCGAGCTATACGAAGGACAGCGTCAAGCCGGGTTCCAAGGAGGCGATAGCAGCGCTTCGAGCCGCTGGTATCCGCACGGTGATGCTGTCGGGAGACAAGGCGGAGGTCGCCGAACGCGTCGCCGCGGAAGTCGGTATCGACACGGTGATCGCTCAGGTCAGGCCCGACGGCAAGGCCTACTGGATAAGACAGCTGCAGATATCGCGCGACGCCGCCGCGGCACAGTCGTCGGTGGCCCCCGCCATCGCCGACGTCCCCAATGGACTGGTGGCCATGGTGGGCGACGGCATCAACGACGCCCCCGCCTTGGCACAGGCAGACGTGGGCATAGCCATCGGCACCGGAACCGACATCGCCATGCAATCCGCCGACGTGACCCTCATGAGCGGCGACCTGCGAGGCGTGGTGAAAACTCTCAACCTATCCCAAGCCACGATGCGCAACATCCGGGAGAATCTCGCCTGGGCCTTCGGCTACAACATCATCGGCATCCCCATCGCCGCCGGCGTGCTGTACCCCTTCACCGGCTGGCTGCTCAGCCCGATGATCGCAGGCCTGGCGATGGCGCTCAGCTCCGTCTGCCTGGTGCTGAACGCGAACCGCATGCGGCGCGTCACACTGAGCCCCGACACCGTCTCCTTCACCGCCGCAGGCGGAAGAGACGCCGACAGGAGAGCGCCCGACCAACACGGCGCGCGCAGCATCATTCTCGACACCGGAGACCGTCCCCGTGCCGATGGCCATCACACCGATGAGGGCCATCACCATCAGCCGAACAAGGAGCAACCCATGCACATGAACCACATGCATTCCGCAGACATGAACGACGCGACGCAGACCGCGACCGACCCTGTGTGCGGCATGACCGTCGCCGTCAACAACGACGCCATCACGCGCGAGCACGACGGCACGACCTATTACTTCTGCGGGGAACACTGCGCCAACAACTTCATGAAGGCACCGCAGCTGTTCCTGGAAAACTGACCGGCCCGTAAAACGGTCCGGTCTGAAGACCGACCGGACCGTGGGGCGCAAATCATTCCGTCGAGTACTACCGGCGCTTCGATCTGCGTCCCTTGAAGTAGATGTCGAACACGATCCATACGGAGAGGATGAACGCTATCACATATCCCATGAATCCCACGACCGGTATGCCGAAGATGATCGGCTTCATGCCCGCGTAGTACACGATCGACGATCCGACGAACAGGCCGACGACGATCAACGCCATCGTCAGACGGTTGACCATGTCCGACAGCAGGCGCATCGGTTCCTCGGAACCAACGACCTCCATGTTCATGCGCAGCTGGCCTCGGGTGAGCATGCGCATCGCGACCCTGGACTCGCTCGCCGCGGACAGCAAGCCGTGCAATGCCTGATGTCCCTCGACGCCCAGCGCCTTGATCTCGTCTTTCGCCGCTCGATCCAACGACTTGCTGCCGGCAATATGGTCGGAGATGATCTGAATCATGTTCACGTCGGGGATGAATTCATCCAGCAGGCCCTCCAACGTGACCAACGCCCTGCCGACCGTCGTCACCGTGCCCGGCACCTCGATGCCGTGCCTTTGGGCTAACGACGTCAGCGACGTCAGGAACGCCGCTATGTCCAGGTCGCCCAGGTCTACCGTGCCGAACTCCTTGACGACCATGTCCAGGTCGGCCAGCAGCGCGGGGTAATCCTCAGGATTGGACTCGGTGCCCGCGAAACGCAGCAGACCGTCCGCCAGCGCGGCGGAATCCTGTTTGGCGACGGCGAAGATCATCTCCCGGAGCACGCTGCGGGCCTGGCTGTTGAGCCGCCCGGTCATGCCCAGATCGATAAGCACGATCTGGCCACCGGAGATGATGATGTTGCCGGGGTGCGGATCCGCATGGAAGAAACCGTCGTCCAGCACCTGCGTCGCATAGTTGTCGACCAGCTTGGTGCCGATTTCCTTGAGGTCATACCCGGCTTCGATCAGCTGATCGGTATGGGAGACGGCGATGCCCTCGACGTAATCCATGACGACCACGTGCTCGGTGCACAGATCCATGTACGGTTTCGGGCAGTCCATATACCGATAGGCTTCGCAGAAGCGCTTGAACTCGCTGAGGTTACGCGCCTCCACCAGAAAATCCGTCTCGGATTCGAACGTATCCCACAGTTCCTCGACCACGCCGCCAAGATCCACCACCTGCGCACTGGGCAGCATCTTCGTGGCAGTCCGGGCGATCGAACGCATGATGGACACATCCAACGCCATGATCTCGCGCACGCCAGGCCGCTGCACCTTCACGGCGACGTCTTCGCCGGTGACCAGCGTGGCGCGATGCACTTGCGCGAGGGATGCGGAACCGAGCGGCGTCGGATCGATGCGGGCGAACACCTCGCCGATGGGGCGGCCATATTCCTGCGTCAACGTGTCGACGACGATCTGATACGGCATCGGGTCGGCATCGGCGCGCAGCTTCGCGAGCTCGTCGCAGAACGACTGCGGCAGAATCTCCGACCGCATGGACAGTATCTGCCCGACCTTGACGAATGTTGGGGCCCAGCGCCTCCAGCATCAGCCTCATCTTCACCGGAGTGAGGCCGTGCACCACGTCGAACTGGTTCGCAATGCGCATGATCTGTCCGAGGCGCTTGACTTTCCCGCGCCTCGTCAGGTGATATCGGCTGGAGAAGGTGTCGCGATGATTGTTGAACAGCCCGATGGTGGGAGACCCGTCCCATTCGCGGCGTTTGCCGGCACGTCGCGTCACGACACCGTCTTTCGCCGAACCGTCCGACCCCGATGCGGATTTCCCCGTTCCGGATCATGCCGTGGGTCGCCGGCATGGCCGCCCGCGGTATAGGACGGCATGGTGTGCTGCTCCGGCATGCTAAGCAGCGGAGCCTTCCGCCGGGGAAGGATCTTCGGCGGCGGCACCGGCATCGCTCTGCTCCTTGGCGCCCTCAGTCTTTTCCTCGGCCTTCTCCTTGGCCTCCTGCGCCTTGTGCTTGAGCTCGGTGTTCAACGCCTTGCCCTGTTCCACGGTGAGCTCGCCCTTCTTCACCAGACCGTCGACGATCTGCTGGCTCTTCTCAAAGCTCTGCTGCCCCAGCTCAACGCCGGTGGCCAATGCCCCAACGCCCGCGAGAAACACCCGGCGCAGGCCTTCACCCAAATCGAAATCAGCCATGATACCTCCTTTGGTTACTTGTGGTTCCAAGATTACCCCCCACCCGTCGCATAACGCGATAGGGGTGGCGTGGTTTCCACTATGAGATGGAAACCACGCCGTGATGGAAACCACGCCCCGGCAATCCGCTCATCGACCCATCAAGCTCATCGACCCGTCAAGCATCGCAGAGTCCGAGGGCGCGGAACCGTCCAATTCACCGGGGGCGGGCGGCGGCGACCTTGCGGGCCTTGTCCGCCAGAGCGTCCAACCGTGCCAGTTCGAACATCTGCTCGCTGGACTGGTCCGGCTCGAACTCCCCGTACCGTCTCGTCACTGCGGCCCGAATCAGGAAATCCGCGACCGCGGGGTTCTTCGGCAGCAGCGAGCCATGCATGTACGTGCCGATGACATTGCCGACACGAGCGCCTTCCGTATGATCCTCGCCGTTGTTGCCGGTACCGTCGTGATCGACATGCCCCAGCGGCAACGTTCCCTCGCGCAGGAACGTCTGCCCGGAATGGTTCTCATAGCCGATCACGTCGCCGAATTCGTCGCTGTGCTCGACCAGATTGCCGATCATCCGGTGGCTCTGCCCCACCGTGTACGCGCCGAGCACGTTGATGCCGTCCAACCGCTCGCCTTCCGAGGTCTCGAAGTATTCGCCGAACAGCTGGAACAGGCCGCAGATCATCAGCATCGGCGTACCGTCCGCGGCCAGGTCGCGCAGCCGGCCGGCCCGCTTGAACAGGTCGCCGGTGATTTTCTTCTGCCCGGTGTCCTGACCGCCGCCACCGAGGATCATGTCCACGCGCTCGGGCCATTCGTCGCCCTGATTGTATGCGTGCAGGCGCGGCTCATACCCGTACAGTGCCAGCCGGCGCAGAACCACCAGCACGTTGCCGGAATCCCCGTAGATGTTCATGTCCTTCGGGTAGAGGGACATCACGTCGATCACTTTTCCCATATCCGTTCGCCTTTCCCGCTCATGCTGTCAGTCGTCGCGCCGTTCATCGCCCGACGCCGGCATCGGCGACGGTGGTCAGCTTGGCGAGTTCGGCACGCACGCGGAGCATCGACGTGTACGTGCAGTAGATGTGTTTGGGCACACCGGGACGGGCGGTGACGAACTGCCGCACCGCCGCCTCCAGATCCGTGCCGGTCTGCTCCACCCTGACCTGATCGTATTCGAGCCGCAACGCCATGTCCCAGGCTCGCGTACCCGACACCATCGCGACGCCAGTCGGGCGCAGGCTGGTGAAATCGACATCCCATAGCCAGCTCATGTCGCGCCCGTCCGCGTACAGGTCGCAGATGGCAATCATCGTGTCATGCCCGTCGGGCGGGAACGAGCCGAGCGACAGCCTGAAGCCCATCGGGTTCTTGACGAGCAGCAGCTGCACGTCGCTGCCGTTGACCGCAATCGTTTCGCCGCGGCCGAACGCGGGGTCACCTCGGCGAGCGCCGCCAGAAGCCGGTCATGGTCTACTGGGCTGTCTACTGGGCTCTCGTCAGATATCGCCGCGTCAGACGCATGCGAGGCTTGGCCGGGCATGGTTTTGGCGGGGACGGTCTCGGCGACCTGCGCCGAAGCAATATCCTGCGCCATGACCGCGCGTACGGTGGCGAGCGCCGCCGCCGCGTTGAACAGGTTGTACACGCCTTCCAGCTTGACGGCGGTATGGACGGCCCGCCCGTCAATCAGGAAATCGGCCTCATGGTTGCCGACACGGGTCAGCGTGACATCGGCCGTCGCCTCGCGCCCATCGGCATCGGGGGCCTCAGTCGAAACCGATGTGCCTGCCGGCTCCTGCTGCGCGCGGTCATTTGCCGACGGCCTGCCATTGCCGGCCACGCTCGCGGCCTCTTCGGCGACGGTGGTCTGCATGTCGTCGTCGGAGGGGAAGAACCGACGCAGTTCGGGCGCCAGCCCGAAATAGCGCACTCCGGTGCCTTCCGGCACGGCCGAAGCGAAACGCGCGATTCGCGGATCCTCACGGTTGAGCACCACGGTGCCCGTCGTCGCTTCGGCGACACGCTCCAGCAGACGCGCGGTGTTGTCGATCTCGCCGAACCGGTCGAGCTGATCGCGCATCACGTTGAGCAACAGCGCGAACCGCGGTTTCACCTGCTGCACGAATTTCACCGCATACGCCTCGTCAAGCTCAAGCACGGCCACGTCGGCGTCCAGCCTACCGCTCAACGGCACTTCGGTCAGCAGCGCCGAGACGACGCCGCGCGTGAAGTTGGAGCCGGTCGGATTGGTGAACACCTTGAGTCCCAGCGTCTCCAGCATCGAGGCGACCATGCGCGTCGTGGTGGTCTTACCGTTCGTGCCCGACACCAGCACCACGCCATACGGCAAGTCGGCGAGCGTGCGGGCGAGGAAACCGGGGTCGATCTGTTCGACGATCTTGCCGGGGAACGCGCTGCCGCCGTGCCGCAGCAGCCGAGAGGCGCCGCGTACGGCTTTGCCGATCAGCGGCGTGGCGAACGCGGTCCATGGACGCGCCGCATCCGACTGCCCGCCCAGTGCCTCGCGCTGTGTTTCACGCGATGTTTCACGAGGCTGGGATCCGTTTTCCTCACCCATCGTCACACTCCTTGATCGCTGTTGTAGTCCTGCGGCATGTCCTTGAACTTCGAGTATGCGCCCAGAAACGCCAGATGGAACGTCTCCGTCGGACCGTTACGATGCTTCGCCATGATGATATCTGCCTCGCCGGGCCGGTCCTCCTTGTCGTAGAAATCCGGTCGATGAACCAGCAACACCACGTCGGCGTCCTGCTCGATCGAGCCGGATTCGCGCAGGTCGGACAGCTGCGGCTTCTTGTCGTTGCGCATCTCGGGCCCACGGTTCAGCTGGGACAACGCCACGACCGGCACTTCCAGCTCCTTGGCGAGCAGCTTCAGCGCTCGCGAGAACTCCGAGACCTCCTGCTGTCGGCTTTCCACCTGCTTGCCGGATGACATCAGCTGCAGGTAGTCGATAACGACGAGCTTGAGGTCGTTGGTCTGCTTGAGACGGCGGCATTTCGCACGGATCTCCATCAGCGACATGTTCGGCGAATCATCGATGAACAGCGGCGCGTTCTGCAACTTGTTCCAGAAATTGTTGAGCGTGTTCCACCGGTCGGCGGTGATGTCGTCGGCGCGGCGCATCGCCGCGAGCGGAATGTTGGTCTCGGCGGAGATGATGCGCTGCGCAAGCTCCACCTTGCTCATCTCCAGCGAGAACACGATCGACGTCATATTGTGATGCAGCGCGGCCGCACGGGCGAAATCGATGCCCAGCGTCGACTTGCCCATGGCGGGGCGCCCTGCCACGACCACCATCTGGCCGGGCTGCAGGCCCTGGGTCACGTCGTCGATATCGCGGAAACCCGTCGGCACGCCGGTTTTCAGGTCGCCGTTCTGCAGCTTGTCGAGCTGTTCGAGCGCATCGTGCACCACCGGACCGATGGCCTCGTAGTCCTGCTTGACGCGTCCGGTACTCATCTCGTAGACCTCGGCCTGCGCGAGGTTCACCACGTCTTCGGCCTGCGAGCCCTCCGCCGAGTAGCCGAGCTGCGCGATCTTGGTGCCGGCCGCGATCACGTTGCGCAATATCGCCCGCTGATGCACGATCTCGGCATAGTACGTGGCGTTTGCGGCAGTCGGCACGAACGCGACGAGCGTGTGCAGATAGTCGGCGCCGCCCACCTTGTCGAGGTTTCCGTCCTTCATCAGCTGGTTGGCGACGATCACCACATCGACGTTCTGCGAGTTCGAGAACAGGTCGATGATCGCCTCGTATATCGTCTGGTGCTTCGGCTGGTAGAAGTCGGTGACGTCGATCATCTGGCTGACCTCGCCGATGGCGTCCTTGCTCAGCAGCATGCCGCCGAGCACCGCCATCTCCGCCTCGTCGTCGTGCGGAGGCACGCGGTCGAACACGGCGTCGCGCCCCGGCGACCCCGCGTCGCCCTGCACATACGAGCCACCTGATTGCGGGCGCGGCCCTCCCCAATTCGTTTCTTCTGCTGCCATAAGACTTGAGTATATATCGGAGCTTTTCCGGTGGAAGATATCTGGCGAAAAAATGCACAGGGCCATCTCTCGGACGGCATGTCGCGGTAAGCGGACGCGACATTCGTCACCGTCACGCACGGCTTGCTCGCAAGTCATATTCAGCCGGCGTTTACCTGCGCGACACGCACGGGTGACGTCATGTGGACAAAAAAAGTTGAGTTATCCACATTTAGGGGATAACTCTGGGGATAACATATGCAGTTATCCACATCAAGGGGGATAACTCTGTGCATAACATGGGGATAAGTCCATAAACGACCCCCACTCGATTTGCCAAACACGTCGTCATGCGATATAAGCGGCGCCCCATTCGGATCACCGCCGCGCTTTCAGCTCTTCGATGCCGCATACGCACCCGCCCATATGAGCTACAGTGTGCATGTGCACACCCCTGACCCACAATCATCCGATCCCGCGACCGCCGGCACGGCCCGCACCGGTAACCGAGCCGCATACGGCCGCATACTCGCGCTGGCCCTCCCCACATTCGGCCAGCTCATCGCCGAGCCGACCTTCGTGCTCATCGACACGGCCATCGTCGGGCACATCGGCGTCTCCGCCCTGGCCGGACTGTCAATCGGATCGACCATCATCCTCACCGCGGTGGGACTGTGCATCTTCCTCGCCTACTCCACCACCGCGCAGGTGGCTCACCTGCTTGGTGCGGGCCGCCGCCGAGAGGGGCTGCAGGCCGGCATAGACGGACTATGGCTGGCTCTCGGCATCGGCATCGTGCTGGCGGCGGCTCTGTTCGCAGGGACCCGGCCGCTGTGCGTGGGGCTCAGGGGCACGGGCGAGACGCTCGACCAGGCGGTGGCGTATACGCAGACGGTGGTACTCGGCGCCCCTGGCATGCTGCTCGTGTACGCGGCGAACGGCATTTTCCGCGGTTTGCAGAAGGTACGCATCACGTTGGTGGCCGCGGTGTGCGGCGCCGTGCTCAACACCATGCTGGATGTGCTGTTCGTGTTCGGATTCGGCTGGGGCATCGCCGGATCGGGCGCGGCGACGATGATCGCACAATGGTTCATGGGACTGTTTCTGACGGTTCCGGCGGTGCTATGGGCGAAGGCCGACGGCGCTGCGCTGCGACCACGCCTGTCGGGCATCGCAGCCGCCGGAGGGGATGGCCTGCCGCTATTCATCCGCACACTCGCCATTCGCGCCGCGATGGTGATGACGGTCGCCTCGGCGGCCCGATTGGGAACGACAGTGCTGGCGGGGTTCCAGGCGGTGAACTCGTCTTGGAATTTCGCGATGAATATGCTGGATTCGGTAGGCATCGCCGGTCAGACCCTGGTGGGCGCGGCGATGGGCGCAGGAGACCGCGCACGCACACTGCGACTGACCCGGGCCACGGGACGAGCCGGATTGGCGGCCGGAGCCGCTATCGGCTGCGGATTCGCCGTGGCCGGCCTGTTCGTCGGCCGCCTGTTCTCGCCCAACCCGCACGTCCAGTTGCTGGTCGCCGCCGGCATGGTGACGATGGGTGCGTTCCTGCCACTACAGGGGTGGATGATGGCGCTGGACGGCATACTGATCGGCGCCCGCGATTTCCGCTATCTGGCGATTACCTGCACACTGACCGCGACGGTATACATCGCATTGACCGCGATCTGCGTGGACGCCGTCGCGCCCATGCTGCCCGGCGACCTGGCCGCGACCGTGCTGTTGTGGGCGATGTTCAATATCGTGCTCATGGGCGGCCGCGGCCTGTTCAATGGCCTGCGCATACGCAGCGAATCATGGCTCGGTCAGACCGCCCTCTAACGACCGGCCCGCGACAGCCCTCGCTGCGCTGCGGAACACCCACCTTGACATCGCCTTTGCCTCAGCTGAGCATCATATGATAATGGCATCGGCTTCCGAAGATGGGAGACGCCACGCGGAAGGAGATTCCGCCCCGAATCAGATGACATCCGAATACTCACAGATAAGCAAAGCATGATCGACGTGCGGGAGAAGGCCGCTAGGCAGTTCAGCGCGCGCCTGACCGGTCGCGGGTTCGAAAGCTGGGTGCGAGAGGGCAACGACACCTATGTGGTCGGCGGTCAGGAATACATGCCGCAGGACCTGGTCGTGGTACGCGCCCTCGACGCGGCGGGCAATCCCGTGTCAACCGAAGTCAACGTCGGCATAGCCACCTTCAACCTGTACCCGGATACTCTCACGGGCGGCGCTGTACATGGCACGCACCAGACTTTCGCGCCAATGGCTCCACCCGTATCGCTTGGATATCTCCTCACCGGCCGTAGCCCCGAGCGACGACCCGTCGGCGCGGGTCAGGTCATACAGCATGTCCAGCAGCATCGGATCACGGTCCACGCAACGGGCGAGCGACTCCCCCACGGCCGGATCGTTCGGGTTCTTGCCGGTCGCGAACTCAGAGAGCGTCAGATGCTCCCGCACCAGGATGCGCACCCATCGCGCGATGTCCGCGTCGAATCCCATGCGCTTCATGATCACCGCGGCGTGACGGGCGCCCTCTGCCGCGTGATCGGTCACGAACGGACGTTTGCCGACATCATGCAGCAGTCCGGCCAATAGCAGCGCCGTGTAGTGACGGTCGTCATACCGCTCGCCTCGCGCCGCCGAAACCCGCGCGAGCCGTGACGTCACCTCGACGCTGTGCCGGTCGATGGTATACCGGTGCGCTGCAGACGCGCTCGGGCGATTGCGTATGCCCAGCCATTCAGGCATCCATCGACCGGGTATATCCACGAAATCCAGTTCCTCCCACACGCGCATGAGCGCCGGCCCGGAGGCCAGCAGACGCACGAACAGTTGGCGCGACTCATCATCCCACACGGAATCGCGGATCGGGCAGCGCCGCAGGTTCTGCAAGGTGACCGGGCTGATCGGCAGCTCGAACTCGGCAGCCGCCGCGGCCACGCGCAACGGCAGATACCGGTCCGGCTCCGGTTCCACGCCCGGAGCCAGCACGATTTCCTGCTCGTGCTTGGCCACGCCGGGCGCGACCTGTTCGAACTTCGGGGCCTCTCGCCTGCCTCCACCGCGCGGCGACAGCATCTGGAAGAACGAGAAACGCGGGCGCTCATGCGTCAGCGAATGCTCGGCACGCGACGCCGTGGAATCCAGCGCGAACGCGATCTGTCGGCCTATGCGGGCGAGCCGGGTCTGCAAGTCCTCGATGGAACGCGCCTCCCGCTCCCCCGGCGGCAGTGTCGGGTCGGCAAGACCCCGCATCGCCGCCACCTGCGCCTGATATGGGGCGAGCAGCCGATTCGCGTCCTTGCCGGCAGCCAGATGAATGCAATCGCGCACGTCCAGCAACGCCTCGACCTCGTCGTCATACCGGCCGTGCGGTCGGTCGGCAAGCCATGACACAGTCAACGCGGAGACCAGCACCGAATCGCGCAGACCGCCTCGCGCCTCCTTGATGTCGGGCTGGTTCAGGTAGGCGAGTCGTCCGAACTCGTCCAGTCGCTTGCGCGCCGAATTCAGCAGTTCCGGCAGCCGCTTGCGGACCGCTCGACGCCAGCGTTCCAGAATCGACGTGGCCGTCGCCGAAATCAGCGCCGTATCGCCGGCGATCGGCTTGACATCCAGCCAGCCCATAGCGACCGGCAGATCGGAATCGGTCACGGCCTCGCACTGCTGCCGCGTGCGCACCGACTGATCGAGGTCAAGGCCGCTGTCCCACAGGGGATACCACAGTTTGTTGGTCAGCTCATTGAGCTGTTGGTCGTTGATCGTATGTGGCTCATAGATGATGACCAGATCCAGGTCGGAGCTCGGGCCAATCTGCCCCCCGTGCGAGCGACCCGACCGCGCCGAATCCGATGCCGGTGGACGGCACGTCGAACGGCACCGCGGCCACCGCGTCACTCCACAGGCGGCGCAGGCAATCCATGGCGAGCTCCGTTCGCGCCCGGCGCTTCGCGGAGCCACCCCGGTACACGCCGTCAGCATCCGGCTGGCTCATGTCCATGAACCGTTGCTTGAGATGATCGACCGCCGAACTCAAGACACACCACCTTCACCAAATTCCGCCCCGCAGGCGGGGGCTGTCGGTGGAGTCGACGGGAGGTGGTCAAACCCACCCGGGTGCACAAGACCACCCTCAGTCTCGCTACGCGAGCCAGCTCCCGCCAGCGGGAGCAATTTCAATCCTTGCCCTCCGCCACCGGAGGCAAGGATGTCGATATATATAAAGAGTCCCCGCATGGTCAGGTGACGGCGTGCGGGGACTTGTCTTACCGATAACCCGCGTCCGGCGGAAAGCGCCGAACCACGGGCCGCTTTCAGATCGCGGCGGAGCCGGTCTCGCCGGTACGCACGCGGGTCACGGAATCGAGCGGGGCGACCCACACCTTGCCGTCGCCGATCGTGCCGGAACCGGCAGACTTGACGATCACGCCGACCAGGGTCTCCGCGTCCGCGTCATCGGACAGCACCTCGACGCGAATCTTCGGAATCAGATCGACCGTGTATTCCGCCCCGCGGTACACCTCGGTGTGGCCACGCTGGCGGCCGTAACCGTTGGCTTCCGAGACCGTCAGACCGTGCACGCCCGCAGCGGCGAGCGCCTCCTTGACGTCATCGAGCTTATGGGGCTGAATGATGGCAGTGATGAGCTTCATCTCACCTCACCTCCTTGAGAACCGAGCTGGCAGTACCAGCAAAATCATAGGCACGTTCGCCCTGATCGGCCAGATCGATGCCGCCGACCTCCTGGGCTTCGGTCACACGCCAGCCGATGGTCTTCTCCAGCGCGAACGCGATAATCGCGGTCACCACGCCGGAGTACAGCATCGCGCACAGGGCGATGATGACCTGCACGGCCAGCTGGCGCCAGTCGCCGCCGGCGAGCAGACCAGTGCCCTCGCCGAAGAAGCCGATGAGCACGGTACCGGTCAAACCGCCGACACCATGCACGCCCACCACGTCGAGCGAATCGTCATAGCCGAGCTTGAACTTCAGGCCGCATGCGAAGCAGCACAGAACGCCGGCGATCGCGCCGATGACCATGGCCCACAACGGTGACACCACATCGGCCGCGGGGGTGATGGCAACCAGACCGGCGACGATACCCGAGGCCGCGCCGATAGCCGTGTAATGACCGGTGCGGATCTTCTCAGTGAAGCCCCAGGCGAGCATGGCAGCCGCGGTCGCCGCGGTCGTGCTCATCCACGCATAGCCAGCGGTGCCATTGGCCGCGAACGCCGAGCCGGCGTTGAAGCCGAACCAGCCGAACCACAGCAGGAACGCGCCCAGCATGACGAACGGCACGTTGTGCGGGCGAATCGGCTGCGTGCCGAAACCCTTGCGCTTGCCGATGATCAGCACGATGATAAGGGCCGCCATTGCGGCGTTGATGTGAACGACCGTGCCTCCTGCGAAATCATGCGCCGCGGCGCCGATCGCGGTGGAGATCGGGCCCTTTGCGCTCAGAAGGCCGTTATTCCACACCATGTGCGCCATCGGCGCGTAGTCGAACGTGACCCACAGCGCCACGAACAGCATCCACGTGCTGTACTTCACGCGCTCGGCGATCGCGCCGCAGATCAGCGCCACGGTGATCATCGCGAACGTGACCTGGAACGACACGTCCACGCTGCTCGGGTACTTGTTGCCGTTCGCGGCAAGGCCGGCGGCCGTGTACTGACGGGTGCCGGCGTCGAACACCATCGTGTCCTTCAGCAGGAACCCGGTCGCAGGGTCACCGAAAATGCCGCCGATGCTGCTGCCGGCGTATGCGATCGACCAGCCCCACAGCGTCCATACGACCGCGGTGACCGACAGGGCCGCCGCCGACAACATCAGCATGTTCAGCACGGCTTTGGCGCGCACCATACCGCCATAGAAGAACGCCACGCCAGGCGTCATGAGGAAAACCAAGGCTGCGGATGTGAGCATCCATGCGGTATTACCGGAGTCCATCGTTACCTTCCTCTCTTGTTCGTTCCCGCCGCCGCGCATCTTGACCGCGCGGGAAGCGGGTCGTTACCACTTCATCTGACATCCCCTGATAGGGGGAATCAACACAACGATATGCAACGCTCGCTGAGTTTTCAACACGTTACGGCACGTTACGCTCATGTAAAGCGCGATGACGCGGGTCTTGGCTTTCGGCCGGATTCCGGCGCAGGCAACGGTTCCGGAATGCAAAAGCCGGCTGTCCACGTTGTGGACTGCCGGCTTGCAGGGTTCATGTCCGACGGTTTGCGAACAACCTCACGCGAGAATGCCGTCGACGAATCCTTCCGGGTCGAAGGGCGCGAGATCGTCCGGCCCTTCGCCGAGGCCGACGAGCTTGACCGGCACGCCGAGCTCCTTCTGCACGGAGATGACAATGCCGCCCTTGGCGGAGCCGTCGAGCTTGGAGAGCACGACGCCGGTGAGGCCGATCGCCTCGGCGAACACCTTCGCCTGCGCCATGCCGTTCTGGCCGGTGGTGGCGTCGAGCACGAGCAGCACTTCGTCGACGGGCAGGTTCTTTTCGGTGACACGGCGAATCTTGCCGAGCTCGTCCATCAGGTTCGACTTGTTCTGCAGGCGGCCGGCGGTGTCGATGATGAGCACGTCGGCGTCGTCCTCCTTGGCGCGGGCCGCCGCCTCGAACGCGACCGATGCCGGGTCGGCGCCGTCCTTGTCGCTGCGCACGACGGGCACGTTGACGCGGGCGCCCCAGGTTTCGAGCTGGTCGGCTGCGGCGGCACGGAACGTATCGGCCGCGCCCATGACGACCTTCTTGTCTTCGGAGACGAACAGACGGGCCAGTTTGCCGGCCGTGGTGGTCTTGCCGGTGCCGTTGACGCCGACCATGATGATGACGCCGGGCTTGTGCGCGTCCGGCTTGTCGACGTTCAGACGGCGGTCGGTGTCGCGGCCGACCAGGTCGAGCAGGTTGTCGCGCAGCGTGGCGCGCACCTCGTCAGGGCTTGCCTTGCCGGTGATGCGCGCATCGCGGCGCAATTCGCCGACTAGCTGCTCGCTTGCTTCGGCACCGACGTCGGCCAGCAGCAGCGTGTCCTCGACATCCTCCCAATCGGATTCGGAGAGGTTGTCTTTGGTGAGGATGTTGAACAACGCCTTGCCGAACGGATTCGAGGACCTGGAAAGTTTCGCCTTGAGCCGCTGAATGCGCGAGCCGGACTTTTTCCGGTACATCATATGCGGGAGCCGCCGGCTTGGCCGGGGCGGCCTGCGTCGGTTCGACCGGCTTACGCTCTTCCTCACTTCGAGGGGAGGCGGTCTCGCCCTCGGTTTCGGGAGCAGAGAGCTGCCTGTCAACTGTTGCGGCGACCGTCTCGGGTTCTTCACCCGCACGACCCGCCTGACGCGGCGATGTTGCGGTTTCCGCCGGCCGGCCGACGACTTCGTTCTTACGCGACTTGCCGCGTACTACGCCCCACACAATGAGCAGGACGACAATCACCACTGCGGCGACAATGCCGATAATCAGATTCGTATCCATGGCTCCAGCCTAAAAACCGCAACGGACAGCGGCCGGAATACCACATACGTCGCATTGTTGCAGCCAAGTCGACGACTAATTGGGCTGCTGGCACAGACGCTGCCCCTGAGTCGTCCCTACATATCGAACCGGGGAAGACGCTGGTATAGGCAAATCTGCCACCAATGCATAAAGCGGCATACCAGACGGCACCGGATTGCCAGCGGTCCCATGATATTCAACATAGAGCAAGTCGGGCAATGGCGCCCCACCCTCATCGTGGTAATACTCGCGACCGCCACCGAAAACACGTATCAAACAGGACACGCACGACACGATGTCATGGTTGTCGAACTCGCTCGCCATCATCGACGGGGCCACATACGTCTTCATGATCGACTCTCCTCAGCCGCACGACCCTCGCACGGCCTACCGCGAAAACGTAGACCCCGACAACATTTCGGGGGGTATAGGCGCTAGGCACCGCGACCACTACACTGGAGCTCATGGCCAATACTGCAAGAATGACGGCGCTGCAACGCCGCGAACAGCTCATCCGCGTGGGGCGAGCGTTGTTCGCATCCAAGGGGTTCGAGGCGGTGAGTGTCGAGGAGATCGCCGCGAACGCGAAGGTCAGCAAGCCGATCGTCTACGAGCATTTCGGCGGCAAGGAGGGACTGTACGCGGTAATCGTCGACCGTGAGATGCGCGAGCTGACCAATGCGCTCATCGAGGCGCTGTCCGACACCAAGGCGCACCCCCGCCAGATCGTGGAGCGCGCGGCACTCGCCCTGCTCACCTATATCGAGGAGAACTCCGAAGGCTTCCAGGTGCTCGTGCGCGACTCGCCGACCACCGACCCGGCCGGATCGTTCAACTCGCTGCTGGGCGACATCAGCCTGCGCGTGGAGGATCTGCTCACCGCCGCGTTCAAACGCCGGAAACTCTCCGCCAAGGGCGTGCCATACTATGCGCAGATGCTGGTCGGCATGACCGTATTCACCGGTCAATATTGGGCGGATCGGCCGAAGGTCAACAAGGAGCAGCTCGCCGCATACGTCGTCGACCTCGCATGGCACGGCCTGAGCCGGCTGGATTCCAAGCCGATCCTGCGGTTCGAGAGCCAGAAGGCGAAGCAGCTCGCAGCCAAGGAAGACAAAGAACGTCGAGACAAAGAGCGGAGCGAGACAACGGTCCCGGACGAGCCGGACGCTCCTGTCGAGACCGCCGAACCGGACGAACCGGCATACCTGCCCGCGAGCGCCGACTGATCATCAGAACCGCGCACAAGCCGGAAGCCCCAAAAACGGCGGAACGGACGACGGGACTTGCCTGAACGCCGCTTAGTGATAGCTTTGCTTGTAGAGGTTAGACTCGCTGCAACATCCGAGGCGACGTGTCGCACGTCATCCCCGCGACACCTGTATAACGAGGAACTATGGAACAATCGTCGAAAACACTCACCTTCGTGGTGCCCGCCTACAACATGGAAACGTATCTGGAGCGCTGCGTGGAGTCGCTGCTCTCCGCGACGGACAACAGCGACATCGAAGTGTTGATCGTCGATGACGGATCCTCGGACGGCACCCCGGAACTTGCCGACATGTACGAGCGGCGCTGGCCCGGCAACGTGCGGGCAATCCACCAGGTCAACAAGGGCCACGGCGGCGCGGTCAACACCGGCATCGCCAACGCGACCGGCATGTATGTCAAGGTCGTGGACGCCGACGACTGGGTGGACATGCCCTCCATCGACACGCTCATGGGCACGCTGCGGGTGCAGCGCGTCGCCACGGATCCGGTCGACATGATCGTCACCAATTACGTGTACGACAAGGTGGGCAAGCGCGTCAAGCACACAGTGAACTTCCGTCATGCGATGGCGGCCAACACCGTGCTCGGCTGGGACGATCTCGGCTGCTTCGGCGTCGCCGAATACATACTGATGCACGCGCTGATCTACCGCACCCAGGTGGTGCGCGACTCCGGCATGCAGCTGCCCGAGCACACGTTCTACGTCGATTTCATCTACGCATACCAGCCGTTCCCGTGGGTCAAGTCGATGCTGTACATGGACATCCCGTTCTACCACTACTTCATCGGGCGCGAGGGGCAGAGCGTACAGACCGACGTGATGATCCGCCGCGTCGCGCAGCTGCGGCTCGTCAACCAGCGCATGGTGGAGGCCACTCCCGAACCGGGAACCGTGCCGGACGGCCTATACCGTTATATGATTCATTTCCTCGCGATCGAAAGCTCGGTCACGTCGGTATTCCTGATCCTGTCGAAAGACAAGGCAAACTACCGTCTCAAGGACGAACTGTGGGCGGACATCGACAAGGCGTCGCCGGCCATCGGGCGTGACGTGCGGCGCAAGCTGGTGTCGCGCGCGCTGAACCTGCGTGGGTCTGTCGGGCGCTGGGTGATCCGACGCGGCTATGTCGTCGCAGAGAAGGTCGTCGGCTTCAACTGACGTGCCGCGCGGCGGGGCTGCCAGCTGATATTCGCCCCCCTATCACCGATCAGGAGAACCGTCCATGATGCAATTCACCATGTCCGGAACCATGCTGCGCTTCGATGAGACGACGCTGCGGTTCTCATTCAGCCGCGACGGTGCGACCTGGAGCGGCTGCGACGGCATAGAGCCGCAGCTGACGCGCGAGGATCGTTCATTCTCGTTCGCCGGTGCCGCTACCGTCACGCATGAGCGGATCGAGACCGGCACCGGAGTCGGCGTGCGCAGCGTGTTCGCCGGGTTCGCGGGTGCGGATTACGCATTTTGAGACGTATATCTGGATCGAGCGGTCGAGCGGCGACGTGCTATGCGAATGGGTGCCACTGCGCGAGTGTGGGGCCGAGCCGCGCATCGACAGGGTGCTTTGGCCTGCGCCGCTGTCCTTCGACCATGCGGACGCGCATGACGTGACGCTCATCACCCACGAGCAGGGCGTGATGATACCGAATAACTGGCCTACCGAGGTCGGCACTGATGCGGTCTCCTTCGGCGGGCGGTTCGAGACTGCGGGCGGGTACATGCCCTGGTTCGCGCAGTTGCGCAGCGACGGGCATGCGTACATCGCCATCTGCGAGACGCCATGGAACGCAGGATATGACATCGACCATCCGGCCGGCGGACCGTACACGCACGTCGGAATGTGGTTCGAGCCAAGTCTCGGCCGCATGGATTACCGTCGTGTCGTGCGATATCGTCTCCTCGACCACGCCGACCATACCGCCGTCTGCAAGACGTACCGCGCTTACGTCAACGAACGCGGCCGGCTGCGCACGCTGGCGGAGAAGGCGGCGCGCAACCCGTCGGTGCGTGACCTGCTCGGCCGTTCATGGGTGCATGTCGGCATCAAGACGAAGGTTCAGCCGGACTCGTCGTTCTATGATCCCGCGCAGCCCGGCAAGAATGATTCGCTCGTCACGTTCGCGCAGCGCGAACGGCAGATGCGCACGCTGCACGAAATGGGTGCCGGGCGGCTGTACCTGCATCTGGACGGCTGGGCGCAGCCCGGCTACGACAACGGCCATCCCGACTATCTGCCCGCATGCCGCGAGGCCGGCGGCTGGAAGGGCATGAAATCGCTGGTCGACGCCTGTCATGAGCAGGGAGACCTGTTCGGCACGCATGACCAATACCGCGACTATTACTTCGCCGCGAGCACGTTCGACCCGCGCAATGCGATCCGACTGGCGGACGGCACGATGCCCGAGCACGCGATGTGGGCCGGCGGGCGCCAAACGTACCTGTGCGCCGAGCTTGCGCCGGATTACGTGCGCCGCAACTTCAGTGAGATCGCCACGCACGGCATCGCGCTGGACTGCGCGTATCTGGACGTGTTCACCTGCAATGAAGGCGACGAATGCTCGCATCCCGAGCACCGCATGACCCGCCGCGGATGCTACGAGCGCCGCGCCGAATGCTTCGAATACCTGCTGGCGCACGGCATTCTCACCTCGTCCGAGGAGGTGTCCGACTGGGCGGTGCCGAGCCTGGTGTTCTGCCATTACGCGCCGTACGACTTCCAGATGCGCTCCCCCGACGCGCCTCGGCACGGCATCCCGGTGCCGTTGTACAACCTCGTCTACCATGACTGCGTGATCCAGCCGTGGATGATGGATCGGGTGGCCGGTGGCGACGACTACATGCTGTACGCGCTGCTCAACGGCGGTGCGCCGTACCTGATCCGTGACGCCGCATATGCCGGCATGGACGGTGATATGAATGCCGCACTGCGCGCCCGTACCGAGAACGACATCGAGCGGTGTGCTGTCGTGGCCGGGCTGCACCTGCGCGTCGGCATGCAGGAGCTCGTGCGGCATGACCTTGTCGGCGGCGACCCGCTGGTGCAGCGCTCGGTCTTCGCCGACGGCACCGCCGTGACGTGTGATTTCCACGCGCAGACGTATGAGGTAGCAGCGAACGGTTCTCATTAAGAAAGGTGCGAGGATTCCGCACATTTTCGAACAAGCGAACATTGCGCAGAAAGCCCGGAATTCCGGGCTTTCTGCTGTTTCGTGTTCATTCCCCGTCACACGGACTCGCACCTTTCTTAATGAGAACCGTTCGCTGCGACAAGGGAGCAAGCCCTCAGACCCACCTATCGGACATGGCGAACGAGTTGCGCATCAGGTTGCTCGACGTATACAGCACGTTATCGAGCAGCTTATGGGTCAGATCCTGCAGACGACCGGCCATCGTCTCGTTCGCAGCCATGAGCGCCGCGCGGATGTCCCCGGCTTCGGCATCGGCGAGCGCCGCATCCGTTTCTTCGACAAGCCGGCGCCCGAACGCCCGCACCTGCTCGCCATAGTATTCGATCGCGTTGCGCGTCTCGTACCAGTGCGCGTCGGCAATTACGGCGATCAGACGGTTCGTCCAGTACAGGTTGTCGGTGGAGACCTCGGGCGTGGTGTCGCGCAGATACGCCGGAGTGTCGTCCACGTTCGCATGAAAAAGGTGCGACCGCCGTGAACGGGCCGGAACCGAAGGCGATCCACATCACCGCCGCCGCTGCGGCCGGCACGTCGTGCCGCAGTTCGATCGCGACCATGTGACCAGTGCGGTTGATGCCGATCGGACGGTAGCGATGCCGGCTTTCCGGTGTACCGAGCGTTCCGTACGGGTCAAAAGGCGTGCCTTCGAAATGCGACGACATCAGAAAGTCGATGTCCTCGACCGTCACCTTGTTCTCCGGCGCCCGGCACCACGGGATGTCGTCGGAGGTCGGCGTGTAGCGGGCCGCGGGCGAATCCCAATCCTCGCTCGGGTTCAGGTGACGTTGCATGTACCAGGCGCGCGGCGTGTTGTAGATATGGTCCTTGACGGTGCTGGTGCCGAACACCGCACGCGGGTTGATGTGGTCCGGCAGCACGGCGGCGACGCCGAAACCGGCGCCCTGCGCGGGCCGCATGGCACGGCCCAGATGGTGCCGATCGATGAATTCGCGCAGGTCCGCGCTGCACATGAAGAACCGCCGCTCGCCGAACGCGTCGGAGAAGTCGAAGTCGTCGATGCCCAGCTGGTTGGGGATCGTCGCATAGCAGTCGTCGGGCACACGGCGCGCAATCCAGTGATGCCCACCGATTGTCTCGACATACCAGATCTCGTCCACGTCGGAAATGATCACGCCGTTCGACTCATAGGTGCCGTACCGTTCCAGCAGCTCGCCGAGCCGTTCCACACCCTCGCGGGCCGAAGAGACATACGGCAGCACCAGCGTGATGATGTCCTCCTCACCGATGCCGCCGGGGGTCTCCGGCCGATAGCCGGCCTCTCCCGGCACGCCTTCGGCTGGCCTGAGCTCGACCAGCGGGTCGGCGGCGAGCACGCGCTCGTTCACCGCGATGGTTTCGGTGGCGCTCATCGCCACGTTGCGCTCGCTTGCGCCGGCCTCGGCGAGCACGCCTCGGTTCGGCAGCACGTTCGGCGCGATGGTGTAGCGGCACGGGTCGTCCGGCAGGTCGATCTCGACATGGCTGAGCGTGCTGCGGTAGTGGCGCGGCTGGTCCGTCGGCGCCACGGCCACGAGCCGCTTGGGATCGTAGCGGCCGGAGCCGGAATCATCGTTGCGGGCGATGATCGTCGCGCCGCTGCAGCTGGCTGATTTTCCGATAAGCAATGTGGTGCATGACATGCCGACCACTGTAGGAGCCGGCCTCACCATCGCGCATCAACGGGACGGCTGCGGCAGAAAAAAACTACTGCGGAAGGCCAAATATTATGTCATCTCAGCCAAATACGCAGGGTTTCACACGAATTTTTCAGGTAAACCACATGACTTGCCCCGAAACATGCGTTTATATAGTAATCACGACCGCAAGGCCGCAATAACTGAACCCCTTCTTCTCTTCTCTCTCAAGCCCGGCTTCCCCGCCGGGCTTTCTCTTTTTCCGCGCCCCTCCATCGCGGTGTCGCACTTCACCAAAACCACGGGTTGAAATAGCCGTTCTTGATAATTCCCCGTGTCAAATCGCCGTTTTCGGGCCACAAAACGGCGATTTGACACGGGGAATTGCGGATTTCGGCTATTTCAACCCGTATTGTGGCGCCCCGGCCCACGCATCTAGGCAAGGCATCGCAATCGGCGCAGTTTGTCTGGCGCGCCCGCCCGACCGCACAGGCGGGAAGCCCCGCCGAGGCCGGCACCGCACGCCAGAGCCGCTCCGGCAAGCTGACATCCCCGATCTGATCAACATCGGCGTGTTCTCCGCGCTGTACTTCGCGCTGGTCGCCGATCTGATTGCCAAAGCCGGCAAATACTCCAGCAAGATCGGCATCCTCATCAGCTACGTGGTGTTCGCGAACATCGACACCGACACATCATGAATTCACGGGCAACATTCGAGAGCAGCCATGCGGGGCGAACCGGCGCATATGCAGCCGGCGCAGACGGCATGAGCAGATCCAAGTCCGCTCCCGCGCCAGCGGCCGTCGTCCTCGGCCCTCGGGCGAAACTGTATCTGATGCTGCTCGCCAACACGCTGTTGTTCTTCCACGCGGATGCGCGAGCCGAAGCGCTGCTGACGGCACTGTTCCTCACGCCGCTGTTCCTTGCCGGACGCTGGCGTATGGGACTGCGGCTGACGGCCTGCTATGCGGTTCTGCTGGGGTGGGGATTGTGGTCGGACGCGGCGACGCTGGACACGGCGGGGCTTCGGGCGCCGCGTCAGCCTCCGGCTCTGACGCCGACGCCTGGATACATGTCGTCGGGCTGTTTTCCGTGGGGCTTCGCATGATGATGCCCTGTTTCATCACCGGTGCCTACGCGTTCTCCACCACGCGCGTCAGCGAATTCGTGTGCGCGCTGCGTCGTATGCGCGTGCCCGAATCGGTGGCCATCCCCTGCATGGTGGTCATCCGGTTCTTTCCGACGATCGGGCGGGACTACCGGCGAACCCGCGACGCGATGGCCCTTCGCGGTCTTGTCTCCGGCCGACTCGCGCTGCTGCGGCATCCGGCCCAGTCGCTGGAGTTCGTGCTGGTTCCGCTGTTGATGAACGCGACGATCGTCTCGCATGACCTGTCGGTCGCGGCACTTACCAAGGGATTGGGACGGCCCGGCCGGCATACCTGCATAACGGAGATTCACAGCGTTGGTTTGATTGGGCGGCGATGGCGGTCTGCACGATCCCGCTGGCACTGAGCATCGGCGGTGTACTATGAGCGATGTGATCATACGGTTGCGCGATTGCTCGTTCCGATACCGTCAGGCCGATGCGGATTCGGAGGATGGCGCCTCGCCACGGGGCGCCGCGGCAGGAGAGCGCCGGCGTCGAAACGGCGGCCGACGAGGCCGACGGATTCATCATCGACTGGCTGGTGGGACCGGATCGTTCACTGGGCCGCTACCGGTATCGGCTTGACCGGACCATCGCCAAGGGGTTGGAGGGCAAACCCTGTTATGTGTTTCATGCGACGGACGCGCCGGCAGGCTGCCCGTTCAGTGTGCTGGTGGCGATGGATCCGATGCCCGAACGGGCTGCGCTGGCGAGCGGCGGCCTGCTCAGTCATCTGCATTTTCAGTACGCCAGCGATGACGGAATGCTGTTGAGGGCGGAGTCCACATTGCGCAAACGCATGTGGTACCCGACGATGTGCGCCGACGAAGGCACGCTGCGCGACCAATGCGACATCGTGCGGGCCCTGCACAAGTTGCCTCCGCTCGACCGCGAGGCATAGGCTCATCGCCGGCATGATCGCCCGTCGATGAGCCTTGACGTGTCACGCGAACTGGCTGTTGTACAGTGCGGCGTAACGGCCGCCGCGTTCCAACAGTTCATGATGGTTGCCGTGCTCGATGATGTCACCATGTTCCATATACAGAATCAGGTCCGCGTCACGGATCGTCGACAGCCGGTGCGCGATGACGAAGCTGGTGCGTCCTGCCATCAGTCTTGTCATGGCTTTGCCGATTTCCGCCTCGGTCCGGGTATCGACGGAGCTGGTAGCCTCGTCGAGTATCAGGATCGGCGGGTCCGCAAGGAAGACGCGGGCGATGGTGAGCAGCTGGCGTTGCCCGACCGACAGGTTCCCGGCCTCGTTGTCGAGTACGGTATCGTAGCCGTGCGGCAGCGTGCGTATGAAGTAGTCGGCGCGCACGGCTTTGGCCGCCGCGATGATCTCCTCGCGGGTCGCATCGGGCCGCCCGTAGGCGAGATTCTCCGCCACGGTGCCGCCGAACAGCCACGTATCCTGCAGCACCATGCCGAATTCGCGGCGCAGATCGCCTCGCGTCATGGCGGCTGTGGATACGCCGTCAAGCGTTATCGCGCCGCCATCGATCTCGTAGAATCGCATCAGCAGGTTGATCAGCGTGGTCTTGCCCGCGCCGGTTGACCCGACGATTGCGACCTTCTGCCCTGGCTCGGCCACGAAGTTGACGTCTTTCATCAGCGGCCGTTGCGGATCGTATCCGAACCTCACGTGGTTGAACACCACACGGCCCTGCACAGGCTCCTCAGCGATCTTCGCCGCGTCAGCTGGCTGGGGGTCGGGCCGTTCCTCTTCCTCGTCCAACAGCTCGAAGGTGCGTTCGGCGGACGCGAGCGCGGACTGCAGCGAGTTGATCATGTAGCTGGCTTCGGTCAGCGGTTCGGACACCTGGTTGATGTATTGGTAGAACGCCTGCGCCACGCCGACGGTCATGCGGCCGCCAAGTACCATCCAACCGGCGAGCAGCATCACCGCCATCTGCGAGAACCGCGCGATCATGCGGATCAGAGGATTGACGGATATCGTGATGAAGTCGGCGAGTTGCGCGGCTTTTCGGGTGCGTTCGGCGGCGTCCTCCATCGCTGCCGCACTGTCTTCCTCGCGATTGTATGCCTTGATGATGTTGCGGCCCTTGTAGTATTCCTCGGCCAGGCCGGTCAGCTCTCCGATGGTCTCCTGACGCAATGACGCGATCTCGAGGTTCTTGCGGGCGACCAGTTTGGTTACCCACATGCTCAATGCCATGAACACGAGGAACACGACCGTGAGCAGCCACGAGTAGTAGACCATGATGACCAGCGAGCCGGTCACCGTGGTGATGGCAGTGATGAGTCGCAGCAACCCCGTCTGCATGACTTCGCTGATACGGTCAAGATCGTTGGTGACCTTGCTCAGCACTTCTCCCGGCTTATTGCGGTCGAAGAAGCGCAGCGGAAGCCGCTGGATCTTCGCGCTGATCTGCTTGCGCAGCGTCAGGTTGAGGTTTTCGGCCACGGACGCCATCAGATAGGACTGCAGGTAGTAGAAGCCCCACTCGCCGAGATACAGGATTGCCAGAATCAGGATCGTCCAGCCGATACCGCCGGCGTTCCAGCTTACTGAGAACGGAACGCCGTCACGCCATGCGCCCTGCACGGCATCCCATATCGAGTCCACCACGACGGCGCTGTACATCGGAGCGGCGATATGGAAAAACGTGAACAGCAGAATCGACGCGGCGACCACGCACAGGCGCACCCGCTGATTGCCCAGCTGCACGAACAGCCGCCGGGCTGTGGCCATCGCGTTCTTCGGCGCTTCGAGCTCGATGTCGTCGGTCTTTACCGTGTCGCCCGCGTTCACAACGGGTTTCCGTCATATCGTCATTCTGCGTTGTCATTCTCGTCACGCCTCCTCTCCCATTGCCGGCTCCTTGGTCTGCGATTCGACGATTTCGCGGTACACCTCGCAGTCCGCCATCAGTTCGTCATGTTTGCCGATGCCTGCCACTTGTCCGTCCGACAGCACGACGATCTGGTCGGCGTGCTGGACGGTGCTCACGCGCTGCGCGATGATGAGCACCGCACGCCCGTTCGTCTCTGCGGCGAGCGCATGCCGCAACGCGGCGTCGGTCTTGAAATCGAGCGCCGAGAAACTGTCATCGAACACCACCAGCTGGGTGTCTCCGGTCAGTGCGCGCGCAATCGACAGACGCTGCTTCTGCCCACCGGAGAAGTTCGTACCGCCTTGCGCGACGCGGGATTCCAGTCCTTGCGGCAGCGAATCGACGAACTCGCGGGCCTGCGCGACATCGATCGCATGATTCAGCCGCTCATCGGAGGCATCTCGGTCTCCGTACCGCAGATTGTCGGCAATCGTCCCCGAGAACAACCACGCCTGCTGCTGTACGTAGGACACGCGGCGCCGCAGATCGTGCTGCGTCATCTTGCGCACGTCCACGCCATCGAGGGTGACTTCTCCCCAATGGCGTCATGGAACCGCAGTGCGAGCATGGCGATCGTCGATTTGCCCGAGCCCGTGCCACCGATGATCGCCGTGGTCTGGCCCGTCTTGCAGGAGAAGCTGACATGTCGCAACGTGTCCTCCTGCGCGTCCGCGAAACGGAATGTCACATCGCGGAACGCCAGCACCTCGCCGTCCGGGAGCGGACCGCGACCGCTCATATCCACCGCCGCGCCCGGCTCCGGGTCGGCGATCTGCGGACTGTGGTCCAGCACCAGCCGCACACGCTCGCAGCATTCAAGCGCCCTCGGCAAGGTGATGATCACCATCTGCGCCATCATCAGATAGAACAGCGCCATGATCGCATACTCCACGATGGCGGTGATGTCGCCGATTTGGAAGTTTCCGGCGCTGATGCGTCCTCCCGCGAGGAAATACACGACGACGATGAATGCGTTCATGCCGAAGTACGACAGGCCGTCGAGGTTCGCGAATAGCCGGTTCGCCTTGATGGACGTATCGGCGTAGTCGACGAACGTGCCGTCCATGCGCCGCCGCTCATGGGATTCCTTGTTGAAGGCGCGGATCACGCGGACGCCGGTAAGGTTTTCGAGTAGCACGGCGCCGATGCGGTCAAGCAGTTTCTGCAGTTTGCGGAACAACGGCGCCGCGGATCGCATGATGAACAGCGCCACGACGCACACGAAGGCTATCGCCACCAGCAGCCACAGAGACAGGGTCACGTCGAGCCGGAACGACAGGGTCAGCGCGATGATGAATATGATCGGCACCGGCATCAGCATGCACAGCACATTGGTCATGGCCATCTGGATGTTGACCACGTCGTTGATCGTTCGCGTGGTTATCGATGCCGTACCGAAATTGCGGAAATCATAGATCGACAGATCCATGGATTTGCGGTACAGAGCCATGCGCATGTCCTTGCCGACGCGAGAGGTCAACTGCGAGCAGCACCATCCGCCCGCCACGGCGCACATGCCGGAAATCAGCGCGGCCACGCCCATGCCGACCGCCGTGATGGTCATCTTCTTGAATGATGCGGATGTCGCGCTTTCGTTCAGCAGCTCCGCGGCGAATGTGGGAATGACCAGCGCGCCGACGACGTCGACCAGCAGCAGCACCGTCGTCACCGCGCACAGCGCCCAGTATGGCTTCATGAAACGGGCAACCAGCCGCATGCTTCTTCCTTCCCCTCGCGAAATCGTCTACGCTCATATCTCAGTATTGTCCCGAAGTAGGACAATTGAGCCATACGGCGTGGCGAAGTCCGAGACGGGAAAACTACACGGAAATGTCATGCATCTGTTTGCGGAACACCCGCCCGTAGACGCCCATGCCCTTGAGCAACGCGCTGCGCAGCTCGTCAGGAAGCTCGCTCATCGCCCGATACTCCGCGGCGCGACTCGGCGCGATCAAGCTGTTGCAATATCTGCGCCCGGCAGGCGTGAAACGGACCGTTTTGACCCGACGATCGCCTTCGGCGTCCCCAAGCTCCACGAACCCATGCGCCACAAACGATGCGATGACATTGTTGACCGTCTGCCGCGGCAACAGCGTGTACTCGCAGATCGCCCGCTGCGACGCCCCATCATGGTCCTTGAGGTAGTCCAGAATGCACATCACATTATCCGACACTCCGGCTCGGCGAGCGTAATCCGAATACGCCACGTCAATGCGATGCAGTTCATCGAAGAACAAATCGATATGACTCGCGATCGATGACGCTTCAATATCCCGAGCCATGTCTCTCTCGCCGCCATGCCCCACAGCGGCATTCTCTGAATTGTCCGACATAAGGACAATCATACAGGCATTTCAGCGATTGCGCCAGAGGGAACGCCTCGCTGCCGCAACAGCGCCGGCACACGATTAAAACCCTCCATTGAAGCCACGGCTCAGGAAGCCATTGCGTTTGTTCTGTCTCAATGTCCCGGGCGACACACGCGAGATGGTTACGCCGATGACGCACACGAATGGAACAGCAAAGGATGCGACAAATGATCACGATGACCGCTACGCCGCGCCGACAGCACACGATCAGAGTGTCGGCCGAATGGGATACGGCAGGGGAATGAGATCGCCGCTAGCGTCATAGAACTCACGTAGGTTTATGGAGCGCACGCCCATCGCCTCGACCACATCGGGAATCTTAGGCTCTTTCTTCAACGGGTTGTTGGGGATGGGATGTATTGCTTGCTCATTGGTGACGACAATGATCCGGCCGGACCCACCGGGCGGCGCAGCGTTCGATGCGTTTCCTGCCGATGATCAGCGCCAGCAGTCCGGCGTTGCGGAAGATCTCGGTCACTCCCCTGCCTTTCCCGTGTTCGCGGAGGAAGTATCTTTTGAACTCGTCGGAATAGATGATGCGCGTCGGAGTGACGTTGGACACGGCCCACAGGCCGCGCAGGTACGAGGTTCGTCAGGAGTGAACTCCCTTCTCATCGCCGTTCCTTTCCGTATGAGACGCCATATACGGCAAAGGCCGGCATCCCATGGCGGTTTCCATGGGATGCCGGCCTCTCGGACGGACGTCCCCTTGAGGGAGAAGGACCCGAAGGGCCGGGGCATCCGTCAGACCGTTCAGGCGATGGTGCTCGCCTTGCGGGACTTGACGCCGACGGTCACGCCGGCGCCGATCAGGAGGGCTGCGACCACGGTGAACAGCACGGTGCCCGCGCCGCCGGTGAGCGGCAGCTGGGTGATGCTCTTCACGTTCTCCACGACCACTTCGGCGGTGCTGCCGTCGGAGACCAGTCCCCAACGATCGCTGCTGACGCCATCGGCGTCGATCGTGTAGGACGGTTTCGCGGTCTGGTCCGCGCCGGTGCCGGAGAGGTTGGCCGCGATCGTGAAGCTGAAGGACACGCCCACGTTGACGTAGCCGTTCGGGGCTGCGATCTCCTCGATGGTGTACTTGCCCTCGTCAAGGGCCGTGAAGGTCACCTTGCCGTTCGGGTCGGTGGTGAACACGCCGGAGAGGGTGCCGTCGGCGGTGGATTCCGGCTTGGTGTCGAGGGTGATCCACTTGCCGTTGCCGTCCTGGTCGCGGGTGTAGGCGAGGTACTTGCCGGCGGCATTCTTGATGGCGAACTTGGCGCCCTCGAGCGCAGCACCGGTGGTCTTGTCCTTCTTGACCAGGGTGTAGTCGAAGTTGAAGACCTTGACCGGGGTGCCCGGCACTTCCTGCTTGCTCTCGTTGTTGCTCGGATCGTTCGGATACTTGATCGTCGGGGTGTTCGCGGCGCCGGTGTTGCCGGTGCTGCCGGTCACGGTGGCCTTGTATTCGACGGTCACGTTCTTGCCGACCAGGTCGGCGTCGGTGAACTTGGAGTCATCGACGGGGGTGCCCTTGAAGCCCTTGGCCTTGATGTAGCCGCTCAGGTCGATGATGAAGGTCTTGGACGTGGCGTCGAAGCCGGCGACCGTGTAGTCGGTGCCGGCCCTCAGCTGCTTGTTATCGACCGTGACCTTCAGGGTGTCGGTCTTGTAGGACAGTGGCGCGTTGTGCGCGAACTTATCGGACACGGTGAACTGGTAACCGTTGACCTTGTAGCCCACGTAGTTCGGAACCTTGGTCGTGATCGTGTAGGAGGCATCCTGCCCGGCTGCGACGGTCTGGTCGGTCACGGTCTTGCTGACCGACGCGGTCTGGTTCTTCATGTCGATGGAACCGGAGGAGTACACCGTGTTGTTGATGGTCAGCTTGGTGCCGGCGAGGATCGGCAGGGCCTTGCTGCTCTTGCCGGTCACGACCTGGTCGACGATCAGCCACAGGCCCGGGCTGTCCAGCGTGAACGTGGCCTGCTTGTTTTCGTTGGACAGGGTCGACGTGACCGTGGTCGTGGCCTTGGACGCGAGCTTGTCGGCGAGGCCGCGGGTGGTGCCGTCGCCCAGCCACGGGCTCGTGGTGGACTTGTCGAGCTTGGCCTGGTCCTGCTGCTGCGCCCAGGCGAGCGGATCGCCGGTGCCCGTATACTTCAGGTAGTCGGCAATATCCTTCTTGAGGCCGTCCTCGGTCTTGAGGGTGACGCTCTGGTTCGGGGCGGTGCCGTACACGTCGTAGGACGCGACCTTCACGACCTTGAACGTGTGTCCAGTCAATTGGTCCGCGCTCGTGGCGTTCAACGTGATGGTCTTCTCACCGTCCGTGACGACCTGCGCGTTCGCGCTGGACGCCGCGACGCCCCCCAAGTCCCGCGACGGTGGCGATGGCGGCCGCCATCGCCGTGATCTTAGTGAGTTTCATGGGGAACTCTTCTTCTTTCATGAAAGACCGTTCGGCCGGACGGTCGAACGGGCCGCGCGCCGGCGTGCATGCGGCGCGCGAAATCTGTCGCTACGCCCTGGAGCGTTTCGCTCCGAGGACGGCCAGCACGAGCGCTGCGGCGATGACGGACAGGCCGAGCATCGTGTTGTTCCGGGCCTCGGACGCACCCGTCAACGGCAGCGCGCTCTGTGCGACCCGCGTGATCGTGAACGCCGCCTTCGCGATGCCGGTGACGTCGGCCGTGTTTCCCTCGTCGTCCTTGGTCTTTGCGATGGAGGCATGGACGGTGAGGGCGCCGCTGGATGCGGTGCCGCCGGTGGCCGTGATGGTGATCCGGTATCCGGCCTTCGAGCAGGCAAGGTCGCCCGGGCAGTCCGTCCGGTCCTCGGCCGCGTAAAACGTATACGTGCCGGCCTTGGCCACGGTCGCCGTGGCCAAGGTGAAGTCCTTGGCCACGCCGTCCCGCAGACCGCCGACGGACCGTGTTCCGGATACCGTGATGGTCTTGTCACTAACGGCCTTCCTGGTGGCCTGGTCGGATGGGATGAACGTGAACCTGAACGTCTCGCCGTTCTTCGAATCGCGGCCGGTCAGGGTTTTGGAGCCGTTCACGGTGACCGTGGCGGGTGTCGGACTGTTGACGAATCCACTGGTGAACGTCCAGTCGGGATGCGTGTTGTCGAGCGTGAACGGGTGGCTACTGTCATCCTTGTGGAACCCGGACGGGGCTTGGGAGTCGGTGAGCGTGTACGCGCCCATGTCGAGGCCTGTCACCCTGAACGATCCGTCGGTCCGGTCCTCGTCGCCGTCGCCGTTGTCCGTGATGGTCCTGGACTGGCCGTCCGGGCCGGTCAGGGTCCAGGAGGATCCGGCCAGCGGATTGTTTTCGGTGTCGGTCTTGCGCCATGAGACGGTTCCCTTGCGGGTCTTGACGTCGACCAGCCGGGTGTCGAACGTGGCGCGGCCGCATTGGTCTTTGACCGTGACCTTCACATGGCATGGGCCTTCGTTCGGGAACGTGATGGAAGTGGCCGATCCGGTCGGGTCGGAGAACGACGCGTTGCAGTCGGATTGCCACTGGTACGTGTATGGCGGCGTGCCTTTGGTGACGGTCACGGAAGCCTGCACGGTCGATCCGGCCGTGGCGTCGGACGGGATCGTGGCCTTCACGTCGAGGCTTTTCTCCACTCCGGACAGGATGAGGAAGTTCAGGAACGCTCGTATGGCGTTGCGGTCGGCGTCGGTGTTTTTTTTGAATTCGTGTCCGGCCTCGTACATGACCATGCCGTTGCCGTAGTCGCCGTATCCGGGACCCACGGCCATGAACACGGCCGGACCGGGAGACATACCGGCGAGGACTTGCCGCTGGTTCGGGTCGGTCTCCAGCACCCTGGTGGTGGCGCGCCACGCGCTGCCGGGGGCGGGCATGTAGATCTCTTCCGCTCCGTTGGCGTGCGCGGCGAACGTGTTCCCGACGAACTGCATGATCGGGTCCGACGCGGCGCCCGCCACCTGGTAGGCGCCGCTTACACCCGACGCTCCTTTATGCTTGTCTCCGATGAGCAGGCCGTTGGTGGACAGGAAGAACATGGAACCGTCATCCACGCCCTTGCCCTTGGTATTGCTTTCGAGATAGGAGACGGCGTGGCATCCGGCCCAGATGTAGCCGCCGCCCTTGTTGAAGGAGGCGAGTGGGCTATGCGTCGCTGTGGTCGGTTCGGCGTGCGGCATGACGTAGATGTCGTCGCAGGAAGAGTCCAGGTCCGCCGGAGTCGCTTTTTTCTTTGTAGACGCGGTCATCGCTGGCATTCTCGTTCCGCAGGATGCCGGACTTGACTAGGTACTTCTTGGCTATATCGCCGTTTTGCTTGTCGAGCACGACGCGGGGGACCGAGGAGATCTTCCGGCTGTCGGCAACCGTGACGGCGGTGTCGGTGGGCCCATCGATGCGCACGCCGTAGCCGCGCCACTTGAACAGCATCGACCTGACGTTGTAATCGACGTCGTCGCCGGATATGACGAACGGGCCGGAGATGTAGTTCCTGCCGTTGTAGGTGAGGTCCACGCCGGTCTGGCTGGTCTTGCTCCCGTTGATGACCCAGTACACCGGGACCTTGGCGTTGAGGACGAGATCGTAGATGAGGCCGTATGGTTTGAGCTGGGCGTCGTCAGAAAAGGTGTCGCCCATGTCGACGATGTACGAGCCGGCAGGGAACGTGATCTCGCCCGTCTTGCCGGCGGACTTCACCGCTGTCTCCGCCGAGGACGTGCCGGCCGGCATGTCCTCGCCGCTCGCGGTGCCGCCCACCGACAACGCGAGCACCATGGCGAGGACGACCATTATAGCCAGGAGGAACCTATATCCCCCCCCGGTGGCTTTTTCCGTTTTCTGCCATTCTCATCAGTGCTTCCTTCCAAGGACGGAATCGGATTTCACGCCCGAACTATGACGCCGCGGATCAGAATCTCTTGTGAACAACAGCGGTATGCACAACGCCGCGAGCACGTAGGCCGCCACCACGGACAGAGGGACCGGACGCGGGTCGATGACCTGTGACTCGTCCGGGATCTCGTCCGGGATCGCGGCGCGCAGTCCGGACACGAGCAGACGGTGCGTGTTCACCCCGTACGGCGTGCATGTCATCAGGGTGACACGGTCCTCGTCCTCGACGATCCTGAGTTTCGACACGTCGGACGGTTCGATCACGCTGACGCGGTCGACCTTGTAGCCCAGGGTCTCGCCCATCACCTTGATGTAGAAGGAATCGCCCTTCTTGAGCTCGTCGAGCCTGGTGAACATCAATGCCTTGACCAAGCCCCTGTGCCCGGTGATGACCGCGTGCGTGCCCTTGCCTCCGACGGGTAGGCTGCTGCCGTACAGGTGGCCTGCCCCGAGCTCGAGCGTGGATTCGGATGTGCCGTGGTAGATGGGCAGGTCGACCCCAATCTTCGGGATGGTGACCGACCCCATGACGCCCTCGCCAGCGTCAAGCATGGAGAGGTATCTCTTGTCGGAGACGGAACCCTTCGTCTGCGTGAACGGGTCGTTGGCCTCGCCGAGGACGCACTGTCCATGCGAGGCGAGGTCGCGGTTGTACGCGCGCGCCTCCTTCAATTCGTTCTCCGCCCGCTGGTACGGCCAGCCCGCGACCGTTTTCTCCAGACGATCAGACGTGGCGGACTGTTCCCCGGCGGACCGCGACTGCAGCATGACCGGCACGGACACCACCACCAGCCCCGACACGACGAGCGCGACGGACACGACGGACAGCAGCCTTCCCCTGAACGACGCCCGGCGGCGCGCGTCGCAAGCCTTCCGGACGTCCTCCAGGCCCAGGACGGCTCCCCAACCACGGACGATGGTCTTCGACGATGCCGGCATGCGCACCTCCCTCCGGACGGATCGGCTTGGTTCCCTCACTGTGGAAGGCAGAATAACGCGGAACGACGACGAGGGACGTCTTCCACCCGACGGCCCCCCTCTCCGCCGTACGAAGCCGGGATTCCTTTGCCGCGGACGGCAGCCATGACATACCCCCCCCCCAGCCCCTTTGCCCTTCCTTTCCGACACGCCGCGTTTCTGAAGGACGCCACCCCATATCGTCTCGGCGGTCCGTCAGGAACGACGGGCGGACGGCCGTTCCCATGAATCGTCGGGCCCGCTCCCACGCGCGGAGGCGGTTCCGTGACCGGGGTCCGGCCCCGGCCTGTCTTCCGTCGTGTTCCGACACTCCTATACGTTGCCAAACGTTTGGGCATGCTGCTTCGGGCCGGCGATGGAGCGCATCCATCGGAGCCCGTTCGCCACGAAGGACGTCGGCGAGCGGTCTCCCGTCGCCGCCGACCGGTACTTGAAAGACACTGGCCGGCACCCGGAAGACACGGAAATGGCGATCCCCTGCGTTCGGAGCCATGAAATCCTTGAAGTAACAATCGTATCTCGAAGATTCCGGCTCGCTTCGACTCCCTGATTGTTAATCGTCCGATATCTAATCAGCTCGTCTTCACGAGCTTCAGGAACCACGGAACGCATCAACGCACCAAACGGCATCTGCAACGCAGAACCAATCGTGGATAGCTTGGTAAAAGACAAGTCCAACGGAGCATCCGCATTTAGCCATTGAGGAAGCTCGGCAAGACCATCTCTATGTGCTACAGCCACCGGAGCGTGGCTGGATGTACGGTAATGGACGCCATCGCCACACTCCCCTCTGATATCGCAGATGAAAAAATTCCGCCACATGTAAGAGCAGCAGTCACGGCTTCAGGCGGGTATTGGTAATTTTCATGATATCCGAATGTTGGATTTCAACACGAGCAATGAATCGACGGAAGGAAGCACCTCCCATCAGGCCCTACTAGGGTCGAAGTCAATGGCAAGCAAAAGTCCCGGAAACGCCGATTTCCAAGGACTTAACCGTGCCCCCATGTGGGATTCGAACCCACAACCCACGACTTAAAATGGACGCTGCTCTAACCGTTGAGCTAAAGGGGCAACATTACCAAGATACACGCGAACACCGGACAATGTCCAGTACGGCGTTGCGCGCAGGCGGCATCTTGCGCGCGCTGACTGACGACCACCCCCAAGTCGCTACGCGACAGCCCCCGCCAGCGGGGGGGGGTCCAAAAGATGGCACAGTCCCTACGCGGCAGCCCTCCGGGCCCTGCAACTACGGATGTGCTACGCACGACCATTCTGCTGCTCGCCTGTCAGCTCGACTTCGCCTACAAACAGCTCCGCTGTTTGCTTAACGGCTCAGCCCGCCAGCGGGGGGGGGCCAATGACAGCAGTCGCCCCGCGACGCGCTGGAATCAGATCAGGCCTAGGGTGACGAAGGCGTTGGCGATACCGTCGTCGTGGATGTCGGTGGTGGTCATGTCGCAGAAACACTCGATGCCATGAGTGGCGTTGCCCATCGCCACGGATGTGCCCGCGGCCTTGAGCATCGCGGTGTCGTTGTCGCTGTCGCCAATCGCGATTGTGTCGGCGATGCTGTAGCCGAGGTCCTTCGCCACATCGCACAGGGCCGTGCCCTTGTCGACGCCGTTGATGAGCAACTCGCCGTTGTTGGGCGAAATATCATCGTACGAGCCGTGAACCAGCGTGAACCACTCCCCCAAATCACGCGATACGTCATCAAAACTCACATCGGGATCCGCTCCGGAGAAATACGAGCCCTTGCTCGCATGGATGACATGCCCCAGCGTGGAACCGTCCGGCACCGCGATGTCGTCGATCAGATGCCAGTACCGCGCGAACTGACCGTTCTTCCACACGGCCGACCCCTTGGATTCAAGATGCCGCGCATACCCGCACGAGATGTACATGCCGTCCGCGCCCTGCCACTGGTAGTTCTCGATGCCGTGCCGTTCGAAATACGCGGTTGCGGCGTCGATCGCCTCGGGCGCGATGTCATGCCGGAACAGCACCCGCCCGTTGACGTCCGCCTGCGCTCCGGCCACCGAGATCACGCCGTCGAATCCGAGATCGAGAATGCCGCGTTCGATCTTCGGCATCGAGCGTCCGGTGCAGATGAACAGCTTGTGGCCGCGCGACCGGGCCGCCTTGCATGCCTCCTGCGCGGAGATCGGCACTTCATGCCGTTCGTCGGCCAATGTGCCATCGATATCGAGAAACACCAGTTTGCTGGACATTGCCACCCTTCCCGCGCCTTCTCCAGGCGCTTCCGGTGCACCAGTGTAGGACTTCGGGCGGTCTTGCACTCCGCCCGGCCCGGCACGGCCCGGCTCGGCACAGCCCCGCCCGCGCACGGCCCACGACCTACATGCGCCCTGCCCTGGACGGGTCGATGGACATGGTCTGGAATCGGTTCGCCATGAAATCGTTGCCGAAATGGTCGGCGAAGAACTGCGTGATCGGCGAATCCAGCGCATGCCCCGCCATGCGCCCGTACCAGCAGTCGAACGCCATCAATGTCATCATGCCGTCGATGAACAGCAGCACGAACACCACGGCGGTCAGCGAATACCGTACCTTCCACGGAATCAGGTTGATGAACTTCAGCAGGTACGGCAGCACGAACTTGATCCAGGCAAGTCCCATAATCCCCCAGAACACCATGTACTTGCCGGAGGTGCGACCGCCTATCGACAGCCATTCGCCCGTGTAATCCCAGGCCTTGATACCGAACGCGACCTCCATGAACCAGCTGGAGCAGTACTCGAACACGCCGCCGATCAGAGCACTGGAGAAGAAGATCAGCACCCAGTTCGAGCGCCACAGCCGGTTGAGCAGAATCGTCATGAATCCGGCGCCGAACCCGTAGATCGGCGAGAACGGCCCCCACAGCATGCCAGCGCGATCCTGATATTCGCCGTAGTAATACCAATGATATATCGTCTCGACCACCAGTCCGATCATGCAGCCGATGACGAAAATCCAGAACAGGTTGAAGAAATCCAGCGAGATATAGCCCTTGCCGCTCATGTCGCGGCCGACCATGCCCTTGGCGAGCGCCGCCTCGTATTCGTCGCGCTCATCCATGCGCTTGAGCGCGCGCTGCAGCCGCCGTTCCTCCAGCAGAGTCGGGTCAAGGGTTATGGCGAGCGCGACCAGTATGGTCATCTGGATGGACGGCACGAGCAGATTCGCGCCCAACCCGTCCAATGCGAGCGACAGCAGTCCCTCGGCGAACGTCACCATCATGACGATATACGACCACCAGGCGGAATACCGCCGTCGGTTGCGGATCAGCAGCACGCCCAGCACGGTCAGGCATGCCGCGTTGGCACTGGAGACCACCGTCTGGGCGCATGTGAGGATGAATGTCAGGTTCAGCACGTCGACGGTCACACGGCCGTCGAGAATCTCATGCACCGAATATCCCGCCATCAGCACGATGACGGGGAGAGTGATGACGCCCTGCAGCAGCACGAGCACGCCGTAGATGCGGGCGATCAGCGGCAGCCGCCTGTCCGCGGCATCCTTGCCGGAGTGGCTTTTCGCTTCTTGTTCGACGTCGGCGAGTACCGCCTGGTTGGCGAGTGCGTCGACGTCCGCGGCGAGCTCCTGCCCGTCGCGACGCTGACTGGTCGTATCAGAGGCCATGTATCAGCGCTTCGACGAGCGTTTGCCGGCGTTCGCGGCGTTGACGGCACGCAGCAGCTGCCAATCGCGTGTCATGTACATGCCGAAGGCCACGCCGAACGCGATCAGCCCCACCATGTCAGCGGTGAACAGTGAGAAGACCATCACGAAGATCATCCAGCTGACCGTCCATTTGAACCGCGGACCGGGCTGCATGTGCTTCACGGCCATATATATGGTCACCGCGGCGACTCCCGCCGTCACGATGGCGTACAGGATGATGAGCGCCGTGTTGCTGCTGTTGCGGCTCAGCGCGGTCACGGCCTGAGCCGACGTCCGGGCGGCCTCGGACGTACTGGAAATCACGCCGAAGTACGACAGCGCGAAGAAGATGGCCATGCCGACCGAATACACGGCACCGGCGCACATGATCACACGTTCCGGCGTTCGTTTGGAGAATGGCGAGCGCGCATTGGCATTTTTCACGCTCGCGCAGATAGTTGTTCTGCTTGGATGTCATAACGGCGATACCTCCGACGTCGGTGTACGAATCATGTTCCATCGTAATACAGTCAGATGGATTACGCTCCTTGCCGGAAAGCCGTGCCGTGCGCGGGCTGGGGCTGCTACACCACGCCCAGCCGCTCGAAGGCGTGCGCGAGGCCGCTCACGTCCACCGCATCGGCGACCCAATCGGCGGCGTCTTTGGCGCACTGCTCCCCGTTGCCCATCGCGATGCCGATGCCGGCCACCTCGATCATGGTCAGATCATTGTCGCTGTCGCCGATCGCCACCGTGTCGGCGAGCGGCACGCCCATGGTGGCCGCAGCGAAACGCAGTCCCTCGCCCTTGCTGCCAGGCACCAGGTCGCCGAGCGTAACGCCATCCCGCCGCGCCTGCTCGCGCGCGGCCGGTGCAGATCAGCACCAGATGGCCGTTGCCCTGCGCGGCGCGAATCGCGCGGATGGCCGATTGCGGGATGCGCTGGTCTTTGCCGACCAGTGTGCCGTCGATGTCAAGGAACAGCATGCGTGTCATGGTGACGCTCCTTCGCATTGGACGATGATGGCGGCCTGCGATGATATGCGAAAATCCCGCCGGCGTGCAGGGCACCGGCGGGATTCGGGTTTACAGCTCCTCGCCGTTGGTGGCGATGACGTGCTGGTACCAGCCGAAGGACTTCTTGCGGCTGCGCTTGTACGAGCCGTGGCCTTCATCGTCGCCGTCCACGTAGATCAGGCCGTAGCGCTTCTTCATCTCGCCGGTGGTGAAGCTCACCACGTCGATGCAGCCCCAGACCGTGTAGCCCATGACGGGCACGCCGTCCAAGTCAATGGCCTTCTTGACCTCGGCGATGTGGCTCTTGAGGTATTCGATGCGCGAGTCGTCGGCGATGTAGCCGTTCTCGTCGGGCGTCTCGTACATGCCCACGCCGTTCTCGACGATGAACAGCGGCTTGTTCCAGCGCTCGTACATCTCGCACAGCGAGTAGCGCAGGCCGACCGGATCGATCTGCCAGCCCCAGTCGGTGGCCTTGATGTACGGGTTGGGCACCAGCCCGTCGAGGCCGTGCTCCATCGCGTCGAGCGTGGAGCCCTGCGAGCTGACGGCTACGGACATGTAGTAGCTCAGGGAGATGTAGTCGACGATGCCGTCCTTGATGGCGTCGAGGTCGCCCGGCTCCATTGCGATGTCGATGCCGTCACGCTCCCACCACTTGAGCAGGTAGCGCGGATACTCGCCGTGCACGTACACGTCGCCGAACAGGTAGCGCTTGCGCATCTGCTCCTGGGCGAGCATGACGTCGTCCGGGCGGCAGGTCTCCGGATAGATCGGCACGAAGGAGAGCATGCAGCCGATCTGGAAGTCCGGGTTGATCTCGCGTCCGCGCTTGACCGCGATGGCCGCGGCGACGAACTCGTTGTGAATCGCCTGCCAGACCTTCTGCTCCACCTCGTGCGGGGTGTCGTCCGGGTTGGGGATGATGCCGGAGTTCGTGTACGGGAAGATCGGCGTGTGCATGTTCATCTGGTTGTCGACCTCGTTGAAGGTCAGCCAGTAGGTCACCAGGTCCTTGTAGCGCTCCATCACCGTGGTGGCGAAGCGCACGAAGCAGTCGACGACCTTGCGGTTGGTGAAGCCGCCCATCTTGGCCAGGTGCAGGGGCATTTCGAAGTGGGAGAGGGTGACGACCGGCTCCATGCCCTTGGCGCGGTAGTCGGAGAACAGCTCTTCGTAGAACTTGAGTCCGGCCTCGTTCGGCTCCTCTTCGTCGCCGTTCGGAAAAATGCGGGACCAGGAGATGGATGTGCGGAAGCACTTGAAGCCCATTTCCCGGAACAGCGCATCGTCCTCGCGGAAGGTGTGATAATAGTCGATGCCGCGGTGGTTCGGGTAGTTGAGCCCGTCGATCACGCCGTCGGTGATCTTGCGGGCCACGCCAGCCGCCCCGCCGGTGAGTACGTCGCAGATGCTCGGGCCGCGGCCGTCCACGTCCCATGCGCCTTCAAGCTGATGTGCGGCGACCGCGCCGCCCCAGAGGAAATTCTCGGGAAATCCCATGATGCTTGTTCCTTTACTTGTGTTTGCCGTACGTGATATGCGCGTCGTGCGCCGAAGGCCCTCAGCCGTTGAGCTTTCGATACAGGTCGATGAGCTCGGTGACCATGAGCTTCACAGTCTCGGTCGACATCATCTGGTCTTCGACGTGGGTGAGCAGCAGCGACATCGTGACCGGGTCGCCGGCCGCCTCCTGCTGCACCAGCTTCGCGTGCTGTTCGTGGCCGGCCGCGTACTGCTCGTCGCCGGACTTCATCTTCGCGGCGGCGGTCTCATAGTCGCCGGCCTTGACGGCCTGCAGCGCTTCCATGTAATCGGATTTCGCAGAGCCGGCATCGACGATCATCTGCATGCACAGCACTTCCATGTCAAGGGTTTCGGGTGCGTCCGCCATTGGACTGTCCTTTCGTCGGTGTTCGCCGCGCCGGTCACCGGCTCGCGGCGGACGGTCATTCGTGGGGTTGGGTGATGGGGAATGAGGGAGGGATTGAGGGAGGGAATGCCCAGCGCCGTCGTATCGGACGACGCCGGGATAGGGAGATCACTTGCCGGCGAGCTCGATCGCGTGGTTGAGCACGTTCTCGCCGCGCACCAGGCCGTAGTCCTGCGGATTGATGGATTCGACCGGGATGTTCGGGAACAGGCCCTTGACACGGTTCAGTTCGAAGCGAACCTGCGGTCCGAGCAGGATGACGGCCGCGTCGGGAGCCTTCTCCTCGATCTCGGAGATCGGGTAGGCGTCAATCTGCACGTCGACACCGTTCTTGGCGGCGGCTTCGCGCATCTTCTTGACGAGCATGGAGGTGGACATTCCCTGGTTGCAGCAAAGGACGATATGCATGATGGTTTCCTTTCGTGGGGTGCGGCCTTGCGGCCGCGCTGTTGACTTGTTGGCTTGTTGAGGGGGTTGGGTTGAAGTTGTGTCGTGCGGACCGGTCGCCGGCCGCAGTGGCCGGCCGGCGGCCTGACGGTTACTCGGCCGCGGCGTCCTGCTCCTGCTTGAGGCAGATCTTGTCCTGCATCTTGACGAACGGGAACCAGATGGCGATGGAGGCCGCGAAGATCAGCACCTGGATCACCACGCCCTGCCATCCGCCGAGCAGGAAGCCGGAGATGATCGGCGGCGTGGTCCACGGCACCTGCATGGCGCCGAAGGCGGGCAGGAAGCCGATGACCATGGCACCGTAGGTGAGGATCACGGCGACCAGCGGGGCGCAAATGAACGGGATGAGCATGATCGGGTTGTAGACGATCGGCAGGCCGAAGATCATGGGCTCGTTCACGTTGAAGATGCCGGGGGCGAGCGACAGCTTGGACAGCTCGCGCACCTGGGCGGACTTGGCGACCAGCAGCGCCGCAACGATGAAGCCGAGGGTCAGGCCGACGCCGCCGAACTTGCAGAAGCAGTCGATGAGCTGCGGCACCAGATAGTGGCCGCCGTTGGCCTGCGTGGCCTTGATGCCCTGGTCCATGAGGTTCTGGTTGACCAGCGAGTTGGCGGTGAGCACCGGGTAGATGATGCCGGAGACGATGTTCGGACCGTGCAGACCGCACCAGAACAGCAGCGACATGAGCAGCACGATGATGATGGCACCGGCCCAGTTGTCGGTCAGACCCTGCATCGGGGTCTGGATGATCTTGAAGATGAGCTCGGTCAGCGAAACGCCGCCGAAGACCTGGCACACCTGGTAGATGATCGCGGAGTAGCACATGATGAAGAAGCCGGGGATCATCGCGGAGAAGGCGTTCGATACGCCTTCGGGCACGGCGTCGGGCATCTTGATGCGCAGGTTCTTCTTGATGCAGGTGGTGTAGACCCACGAGCCGATCAGGCCCATGATGATGGCGGAGATGATGCCGTTGCCGCCCATCCACGTGTTCGGCAGGACGTTGGAGATGGTGGCGGTGTCGCCGCCCAGCGCCTTGATGGTGTCGCTGGTGACCGTCAGCGTGGAGGGCGAGACGATGAGGAACGAGACCAGCGTCAGGATGCCGCAGGAGATGCCGTCCATCTTCTCGTTGCGGGCGTAGGAGTAGCCGATGCCGACGGCGATGACCATCGCGAGCACGTTGAACGTGGAGTTGTTGATCTGGTTGAGACCCAGATTCCAATCGCTGCCGAAGATCCGGGCCATGAAATCGGTGTAGCCGGTGATCGGCAGGTTTGCGATCAGCAGGAAGATCGAGCCGACGAGCGTGATCGGCATGGACAGCACGAAGCCGTCCTTGAGCGCGGTGATGGCTTTGGTGCTCGCGAATTTCACGAACACGTCAAGCGTCTTCTGCGCGACGTTGGTGAACCTTTCCTTCATCACAGGAGTCCTTCCTTGGACATCTGCGGACTTCGTAGTCCGCATCTTCTGTTGTACTTCCAGCACGGCTTTTCAGCCTTCAGTTATTCGATATACTTTTTGTTGTTCGAATAACTTGTGCTTTTAGTATACGGATTATGGGAATCCTGTCAAATATGGTCACATCGCTGTTATTACACCGATTATCGGCATAATTCAGCCATTGTCAGCGCTCACTGGTCAAGATTGCGACACGCCGGTGGTCAAAATTTATTCGAATAAATTAATCGTTTTTACTTCGACGGCTCACATCAGGCCGAGCCGTTCGAAAGCGCAGGCGAGCCCGTCCTCCTCCACATCGCCGGCGACGATGCCGGCCATCGCCTTGATGTCCTCCGACCCGTTGCCCATCGCCACGCCGACCGCGCAGTACTCCAGCATCGGGATGTCGACGGCCGCGTCGCCGAACGCGACGGTGTCCTGCCGATTCGCGCCGAGATGCGCGAGCAGCCGGTCAATCGCATGGGCCTTGGTGATGCCCTTGACTCCGAGATCGCCGAACAGCGCCGTCGCTCCCCTACCGCCCCACGTGCCCGATTCGAGGTCGGGGAAACGCCCGCGGGTGTCGAGGAAGTCCCGGTACGAGCCGAGCACGTAGCTGATCTTGTTCACGTCGTGCCGGTACAGCTCACCGTCGAAGATCATGTCGGGGAACGCCTCGCGCACGGTCAGGCGATTGACGTTCTCCTTGCCCTTGCGGGCGGAATACTCGCGGATGGCGTCGAGCGCGCCCTCCTCGAAGCCCTCGCTGGCGAACAGGCCGTTGTTGCTTTCCAGATAGAATTCAAGGCCGCGCGGATGACCCTCACGGCCGAGTCCGGCAGGTTGTTGTCGTAGTCGACCAGTGTGCCGTCCACGTCCAACAGGATGATCTTGGACATCGTCGTCCGCCTTTCGTCGATGGTCGTGGCGGCCATGCGGCCTTACGAGCGGAGCCGGCTGCCGTGCGTCAGCGCATCGAGGTCATCGTGAAGAACCTCGCGTTGACGTAATGGTATGCGATGAACGAGGAGTTGAACAGACGGCCGTTGGTCAGGAACGAGTCATCCTCCAGGTACAGCGCGGGATCACCCTCGTTCAGACCAAGCACCCGGGCCGCGTCCGCCTCCAGTTGCCCGCGTACAGCACCTTGTCGACGAAGCCGAAATTCAGACCGAGGTCGTTGCGCGCATACCCGAACAGCGACCCCTCGGCGATCTGCTCATTGATGAACGGCACGAATTCCTTGAGATACCACGCCGTCTCATATGCCAGCGGATTGCCGTCGACCTGCCGCAGACGCACGACACGCCACACCTGATCACCCTCGGCGCAGTGCATGCGCTTGGCCAGCACGGAGTCGGCCTGCAGCAGCGACAACTCCTGCACCACGGACGTCACCTTGCGATGCGGGTACTCCGCGGAAATGCCGCGCGTGGTGCCGATCGACAGGTAATCGCCCTCACGGTCCTCGCGCACGAACACGCCGCTGCCCCGCACCGGGAACACGTCGCCGGCCTCGGCGAGCACCGCGATGGCATTGCGCACGCGGTACCTCGTGGTCTGGTACTCCTCTATCAGCTGGTCCTCGGTGGGCAGCTTCCCGGTCTGCCGGAACTCACCGGCATCGATACGGCCTCTGAGAGTCGTGGCCAATTCGCGGTAATCCTGAGCCATCATTCCTCCTACCGTCTGATTCCGCCCGATGCAGCGGCCCCCATCACCGCCAGAGACACCGCATCCCATGACATCATGATTTTATCGCACAACACACGGTTATTCGAATAACAACATGTACAATCGTACATGATAATCGTAATATCGTGCGCCTCGGCACCCTTTATACGACAATGGCGCTTGGGCGACATGCCATGCCACCCAAGCGCCATACGAACCGACATGCGATTATTGAATCGAGGCCTCCTGCCGCGCGACCTCCAACGCCTTGTTGAAGGCGTCCGACGTCCAGCTGGCTCCGGCCACCTTGTCGACCTTCAGGTCCTTGAGCGGCTTGCCATCGACCACGCCATTGATTGCCTCGGCGAAGTCATTCTGGTGGTTCTTGGAGATCGTCGTGAACGGATGCCCCACGATCTCGACCTTCTCGACCTTCTGGTCGGCGATGGTCAGGTGCACGTCGATGGAATCCTCTCCGACCGGCCCGTACTGGCCGTTGATCGAATAGGTGCCGTCCTTGTAGTTGCCGGTGTCCTTCTTGTCGGAGGTCGTGGACTTGCGCTTGGAGGAGCTGTCGGAGCCGCTCGATGACTGGGACTCGCTCTCCTGCGACTTCTCGGTCTCGCCGGAATTGCCGGCATACTCGTCGTTCATCGGCGCGGCCTTGGGCTCGCCGCAACCGGCCAGCAGCGTGGTCGCCGCGATCAGTCCCGCGGCCGCCACCGTCACGCTCTTCAGCGTGCGGGATTTCGACGGGGAACCGCCGTCCGCAAGCCCGTCATGCTGCAGAGCGCTGCCGTCACTCATGGTCACCACCTGTCTTCGCCGCCTTGGTAGGATCAATGAAATCAATGGAAGAATCGCCATGCTGCGCACCTTCGGCGTCAGAACCGGTGGACGCAGGCTTGCCACCGGCCGCTACGTACGCATCATGTGCATTTTTATCATTCCACTTCTCGCCCACGAGCACGCCGTGGTTGAGCATGATTTCACGCTGGGCGCAACTCGCCACGAGAGCGTCATGGGTAACCACGATGACCGTGGTGCCCTGGTCATGCAGCTGGCGGAACAGGTCGAGGACGATCTTCTCGTTCTTCTCGTCCAGGTTGCCGGTGGGCTCATCGGCGAGAATCAGCTTCGGGTTGTTGATCAGCGCACGCGCGACGCACACGCGCTGCTGCTCGCCGCCGGACAGCTGGCTCGGCAGATGGTGAGCGCGGTCCTTCAGACCGACCTTCTTCAACGCCTCAAGGGCCTGCTTCTCGTCGACGACCGAATGGTAGTACTGCGCGACCATCACGTTCTCGACGGCCGTCAGGTGCGGCACCAGATAGAACTTCTGGAACACCAGGCCGATCAGGTTCTTGCGCACGTCGGCGAGCTGGCCGGCGTTCAGATCCTCCAGCTTGCGGCCCTCCAGCGAAACGGAGCCCTTGCTCGGCGTGTCCATGCAGCCGATCATGTTCATCAGCGTCGTCTTGCCGGAACCCGACGAGCCGACGATGGCCAGCCATTCGCCCTGCGGAACGGTCAGGCTCAGATCATCGACCGCATGCAGGTCGCCGTAGATCTTGGAAATATGATCGAGTTCAAGCAGCATATCCATGATTATTCCTTAACTATTCCAACTATTCCTCGCGCAGCACGACCGCGGGGTCGATGCGCGTGGCGCGATGCACCGGGGGGATGGATGCGACAACGGCGACCAGCGCGCTGAACACCACCGACACGACGGCGAGCCACCAGTTGAAACCGATGGAACGCTCAAACACGGTGGCGCACAGCCAGCGAGCCATGCCATAGCCTGTCGCCGTGCCAAGCAGGCCGCCGAGCAGGCCATACACCGCCGATTCCACATAGAACTCGACGCCGATGGCATGCGAGCTCGCGCCGAGCGCCTTGCGCAGACCGATCTCGTTGCGCCGCTGCGAGACGATGGAGCTGATCGTGGTGCCGACGCCGACCAGCGTGAACACCAGCACAACCAGCGACACGATCCAGAACAGCGTCTGCAGCATCGTGATGACGCGCGTGTCGGAAGCGGTGATCTTGGTGACCTGCTGCGCCTTGACATGCATCGACGTCATATCGTTGATGCTGTTGACCAGCGCGGTGAGGTCCGAGACGCCCGACGAGTATTCGATGACGTCCACGCCGCGCGTGGAGCCGGTGAGCTTGTCCACGTCGCCGGCCAGCGCGTAGATGATCGAATCCTCGCTGCCGCCGGTGTCAACGATGCCGGCCACACGGAACTCGGTGCCGGACGTGTCCATGATGTCGCTGGAGACGTGGCCGTTCTGGGTCTGCTGGGCGCCGGTGGAGCCGGACGAGGTCTGGCCGTCTGACGTGCCGTCAGTGCCGGACTGCGCGGATTCATCGCCGGATTGCGTCGTGCCACCAGTGCCGGACTGCGCCGTGCCATCGGTGCCGTCAGTGCCGGGCTGGCTCGCCTGTCCCGAGGACGCGGCGTTGTCTGATGCGCGGTAGCCGATGGTGATGCTGCCGCCGACCTTCAAGCCCATCGCATCGGCGACGTCCCGGCCGACCAGCACCTTGCCCGCGGACGGCCAGGAGCCGTCGACGACCCAATGATGGTTGAGGTTCCTGACCTGCGCGGGGTTGACGCCGGCCATCACGTACGGGGCCGCGTTGACGCGCACGTTCTCGTAACGGTACGTGGCGTGCTTTTCCGAGCCCTTGGCGCTCACCATCTGCGTGGTGTGCTCGACCATCGCGTCATCGATGCCGGACTTGCCGTTCTCCGAATCGGCGAGCGGCGTCACGATCAGGTTGGCGCCATAGGCTCGCATCTCCTGATTCATCTGCTGCGGCACGGCGATGCAGATCATCGCCAGACAGGACAGCGTAGCGGCGCCGACCAGCGACGCCACCACGGCCATGACCGCGCGAGACCGCCTGCGGAACACCGCACTCAACAGCATCCTGAAGAACATACCGGTATTGGTCATCTCAGCACGCCTCCTTCATCATCGTCTTACGATCAGCGTCCATGCAGCACCTCCGCCGGCTTGAGGCTCAGAATCGAGCGAATCGACGACGCCGATGCCAGCAGCACGGTCAGCGCCAGCAGCACGAACACCAGCACGAACACCATCGGGCGCATGGTGATGCCCGAGCCGAACACCACCTGCCCGATGATCTGCGCCACGCCCGAGCCCAAAGCGGCGCCGACGATGGCTCCCAGAAGCGAGATCGCCGCGGTCTCCGCCATCATCAGGCGCGACACCGCGCCATCGGTCGCACCGATCGCCTTGAGCAGGGCCAGTTCGCTCGACCGCTCACCGATCGAGGCGACCATCAGGTTGGCCACTGCCACGGCCGCGGCGAGCAGGCTCAGCACCGTCATCAGGATCATCACGGCCTGGGTCTTCTGCAGCACGTTGCCCTGCAGTGCGGCGACCTGCCGCACCTGCTTGGCGACCGCGCCGGGAATGACCTCCTCGATCTGATAGGCGATTGAGCTGGGGTATGCCGTGCAATACCAGGTCTCCCACTCGTCTTGGCTGAGCGCGGCGGGGTTCTGGGCCGCCTTGCGCGCCAGATCGTTCTCCGGCGTTGTCAGCGCCTTCACCTCGATCTTGTCGACGGAGTCCGGCAGGTCCGACAGCACCTGTGCCACCGACGAGGAGATGTAGATGGCATTGTTGTCGTCGTCGCCGGAATCGTAGACGCCGGTGATGCGAATCTTCTGCTCGTGCGTGTTCCCGGCCGCCGTGGTCTTGCGCAAGGTGACCGTATCGCCGCGTCCCACGCCGAGCTGCTGCGCGAGCGTCGTGCCGATCACGCCCTGATCGGTGTCATCCTTCGGCCAGCTGCCGTCGAGCTTCCACCATGAGCGCATGCCGTCGACGCCCACGACGGTGGTCTCGCCCGACGCGAGCTTCAGCGTCTTGTTGAACCACGTGCCGACTACCGCCGCCGCCGTGCCGTTCACCTGCGCGTGGACGTTGAGTTGCGGCGCGAAATTCGTGATGTTGAACGCCCAGAAAATCGTCTTGATCTTCGCCGCGTCGGACTCCTTCAGGAACGAGGTCGGGTCCGCGTCGGACTGCGGGCCGCCCTCCATGTTGTACAGGTCGGACACCACCGCATCGGACTTCGGCTGCACGGTGATGTTCGAGCCATACGTGCTCAGCTCGGCGTTGAGCTTGTCGCCCACGTCGAACACGACGCCCAGCATCGACACCGACACCGTGGCCGACAGGCACACGGTCAGCGCGATCAGCAGGCGCCTGCGTAACTGGCGGGTGAACGAGCGCCTGATCATTCTCAGAAAGAACATGGTCTAAACCCCTTCCTGCCTTACTGGAAGTGGGCGCTCAGCGCGTCCAGGTCGGCGGTCTGAATGGTGATCTTGCCGCTACCGGTCTTGTACGGGAACGGGATCGGGTTGCACCCGCCCTTGAAGCCAATGGTCGCCAGGTTGATGGCCACCTCACACTTCTTGCAGATGATCTTGCCGTCCTTCTCGTAGTATCCGGCGTCGCCGCAGTTCTCGCAGGCGTCGAGGCCGATGCCGTACGCGCCACCGTTCTTCTTGATGATGATGAAGCGCATCACGGTGCCGTCCTTGGCCTTGTATTCGAAGCGGTGCAAATGGCCGTCCTCGACCTGGCTGAACGGGATCGTGGCCACGCCGTCCTTGAGCGAATACGCTTCCGGCGGCGAGAGAGTCGGCTGCTGGTTGATTGCGGCCACGCCCAAGGTCAGCGTCGCGGCAACGCCGATCATCGCCACCACGCTCCATGCGGCGGCGGCGATCGCACGGCGCCGGAACGCCTTGTGCTTGCGCACCGTGGCCGCATTGACGTCGGCCGCGAGTCGCTTCGCAGAAACCGGCATACGCAAGCCGGCCACCACCGAGGCGACGGCGGGAATCAGGAATATGAACGCTTGGGCCATAATCAAACCGGACTTGTTGTTGATCAGCCAGGCGAGCATCACGAACGCGATGTGCGGGAACCGCAGCGTGCGGGCCTGCATGATCTGCAGCAGGCCGGTCAGATGCTGCATCAGCTGGATCACCAGCACCACCAGCACCGCGGACAGGAACGCCGGACGGACCGCCGTCGAACGCATCGTGCGGAAGATCGCGGCGATGACCGCGGACGCGATGATGCCCAGCACAAAGCCGAGCGCACGCAGCAGCATATCGGACGTGAAGATCGGGTCTCCCGGCTCGACCCAGATGGTCAGCTGCAGGATCACGTCCGGCAGCGCATAGAACACGGTGAGCGCGATGCCCAACGCCGCCACCAGATTGGCGAGATGCATCACCGCGGCGTGCCGACGCCAATTGCGGGTGATCAGTCGGTTCACGAACACCAACACGATCAGCAGGAGGTCGATGACCACGCAGCACCACAGCACCGGGTAGTTGATGAATGTACGCTGGTTAATCACCGCGGATGCACGCAGTCCGGCGAACACGATCGCCGCCACCAATCCGATGAGGATTCCCCCAGCAGACGCCATCGGGAGCTGATCGGCTTGTCACGCCCCATCGCCGACGGTCAGCATCCACACTCATGCACATGACC